>JGI20214J51088_10000182_pt1 | contig 45620 bp, 33 predicted proteins | sample WetSurMetagenome_FD_51088 | JGI IMG/M metagenome (IMG submission 51088) | reverse complement strand
TTCTCTCCAAGTATGCCAATGTCTGCTACCTGTTGTTCAACATATTGGGGGATATCATCATCTCTAAGAAAAAGAACCTCTACTGGAAAGTTCTGTGCAGTTGTTTTAAGTACGCTGATGCCGTTTGAGAATTTTATTCCACATTCTTCAAGTAATTTTTTTGAATTATCGCTCAGCCGTCCGCTTTTTTGAATCGCAATTTTTAGTACACTCATAGTTATTTTTCAGATGTGTCTGAGCATATCTGCCGGGAAATAAAAAACCCGCCTGATCTGCTCAGACGGGTTTATGATATTTTAGTTTACAGACATATCACTAACTCCTCGCCTGAGAGCAAGTATGAAAATGATGATGATGTGATGATATATAAGTCATTTCTTAAAGTAAGAATGCAAAGATAGTAAATAATTTCAATTTCATGTACATTATTCTTAATAATATTAAATTCTTTCAGCAACCAGATCACCCACTTCGGTGGTTGAATATCCCATTCGCCCGGCGCCCATATCTTTAAGTTTATTAGCAGTTACGTCCATTATGGCGCTTTCAATAGCACGCGCAGCCTCTTCTTCACCAAGGTGTTCAAGCATCATACCGCCACATGCAATTGAAGCCAGTGGATTAATTACGTTTTTGCCAGTATACTTTGGAGCAGAACCGCCAATTGGTTCGAACATCGATACACCTTCAGGATTAATATTTCCTCCGGCAGCAATACCCATTCCTCCCTGAGTAATAGCACCAAGGTCGGTTATTATATCACCAAACATGTTAGTGGTAACAATTACATCGAACCATTCAGGATTTTTAACCATCCACATGCAAGTTGCATCCACATGATAGTATTCGCGTTTTATATCCGGATAATCGGCTTTCCCAATTTCATGGAATGCTCTTTCCCAAAGATCAAAAACATAAGTTAGCACATTGGTCTTTCCGCACAGGGCCAGAGTCTTTTTCTTATTTCTTTTCCTTGTATATTCAAAAGCATACCGGAGACAACGTTCAACCTGCATCCGCGAATATACCATATTCTGAATGGCAACTTCATGCGGAGTGCCTTTCATGGTAACTCCTCCTATACCAGTATATACATCTCCTGTATTTTCCCTTACAACTACATAATCTATATGCTCCGGTCCTTTATCTTTAAGAGGAGTGGCTACTCCGGGATAGAGTTTGATAGGACGTAGATTAATATACTGATCCAGATCAAAGCGTAATTTAAGGAGAATACCTTTCTCAAGAATCCCTGGTTTAACATCAGGATGTCCGATAGCCCCCAGAAAAATAGAATCAAACTTTTTAAGTTGTTCTGAAGCTGATTCAGGAAGTACTTCACCTGTTCTCAGATAACGGTCTCCTCCAAAATCGAACTCTTCGTAATTAAGTTTAAATCCAAATTTTGAAGCAGCTGCAGTTAGTACTTTTTTCCCCTCCCTGACAACTTCCGGGCCTGTGCCATCTCCAGCTATAACAGCAATATTATACGATTTGCTCATAAGTTTATTTCTATTTTTAGTAATTGAATTTAAGTTATGTTATGTGTAATGATAATGTTTATTAAACAAGAGCATGTTTATATTCCTTCTCTTTGAGTGCTTCAACAATATTCAGCATTTTTTCAGTGGCTTTTATGGCAGATTCAGTCTGGTCAGCATCCAGACCTCTGGTCTTGAATTCCTTTCCATTCAGATCCCAGGAGATTAATGTCTCAACCAGTGCATCAGTTGCTCCTCCGGGAGGTATTGATACCTGGTAATCAGTCAGTACAGGATATTGCTTACCGAGTTTGTCATAAATTATTCTTAACGCTTTCATAAATGCATCGTACTGCCCGTCACCTGAAGATGTTTCCTGGTATAAGTTACCATCTATTTCTACCTGGACATTGGCAGAAGGTTTCAGACCATATGAAAGCGAGAGTGAGTAGTTTTTTATAAATATTTTGTAGTTGATCTGCTCGGTGCCCAGAACGTCTGCAATAATAAAGGGAAGGTCTTCTGTGGTAACATTTTCTTTTTTATCACCCAGTTCGATTACTCTTTGTGTAACTTTCGTGAGTGACTCAGGGTTCAGAAACAAACCGAATTCTTCAAGATTCTTCCTTACAGTTGCCTTGCCCGACTGTTTACCAAGAGCATATTTTCTTTTTCTACCGAAACGTTCAGGAAGCAGGTTATTATAATAAAGATTGTCTTTACTGTCGCCATCAGCGTGCACCCCTGAGGTTTGTGTAAATACATTCTCGCCGATAACAGGCTTATTTACCGGTATTCTTATTCCGCTGAATGTTTCGACTATCTTACTCACTTTTGTTATCTCAAATTCATTGATACCTGTTTCTGTATCAAGCTGATCGCGTAATACACCAATCACACTTGAGAGAGGAGCGTTTCCTGCTCTTTCACCAAGGCCGTTGACGGTTGTATGAATTCCTTTAATGCCTGCTTTAACTGCCGCAAAAACATTGGCTACAGCCAGGTCGTAATCATTATGTGCATGAAAATCAAAATGAAGTGAAGGGTATCGGTCAACTATTTTCTTGCAGAAGGTAAAAGTCTGCTCATGGTTAAGAATACCCAGGGTATCAGGAAGCATAAATCGTACTATGCTTTCATCCTTTAGTGAATCGAGCATATAATAAACGTACTCTTCCGAATGGATCATTCCATTTGACCAATCCTCAAGATAAATATTAACCTGCATATCAAGAGCTTCAGCCTTCCGGAGGATTCCTTTTATGTCACTTACATGCTTTTCGGGTGTTTTCTTAAGCTGTTTCTCAAGATGCCGCAATGATCCTTTGCAGAGAAGGTTAACTACTTTCCCTCCCGCATCATTAATCCAGTTCAGGGAGATATCTCCATCGACAAAGCCAAGTACCTCTACTTTTCTGTGGAGGTTATTATGACGTGCCCACTCAGTTATTTTACTGAGAGCTTCAAATTCTCCTGTAGAGACTCTGGCGGATGCTACTTCAATCCGGTCAACTTTTAAATCTTTCAGAAGAAGCTTGGCTATATGGAGTTTTTCGAGTGGTGAGTACGACACTCCCTGCGTCTGTTCTCCATCCCTAAGGGTAGTATCCATTATTTCAACTCTCATTTTCAAGATGTTTTATTGGTCTCAAAACCGGTGATTAAACTTTTCATACTCAGAAGGAAATCGATATCATCGAGCCCTTTCAGGAGACATTCTTTTTTATATGGATTGATAGCGAATCTGGCAGTATCTCCTGTAGGAATTATAGTAAATGTCTGTTTATCAAGATCTACTTTTACTTTTGTAGCAGGATCCTCTTGAATCAGGTTTTGAAGTTTCATTAAAAGCTGTTCAGGCAGAACTACAGGTAAAAGGCCATTATTAAGAGAATTATTCATGAAGATATCGGCGAAAAAGCTCGATACCACCACCCTGAAACCATAGTCAAAAATAGCCCAGACAGCATGTTCACGACTTGATCCGCTGCCAAAATTTTTTCCTGCAACAAGTACCTTCCCACTGAACTTTGGATTATTAAGAACAAACTCATTGTTTTTCTCCCCTGTCTTTAAATATCTCCAGTCGCGGAAAAGATTGTCACCGAAACCATCTCTTGTAGTTGCACTTAAGAATCTTGCAGGAATAATCTGATCGGTATCCACATTTTCAAAAGGAAGTGGTACACAGGTTGATTCGAGGATATCAAATTTAACTTTTGGCATATCAGATTAGTTTTTGATGGTTATTTCATCAGTAAGAAATTCACGCGGATCGGATATTTTACCGGTTATTGCGGCAGCAGCAGCTGTCAGCGGACTGGCAAGTAATGTCCTTGCACCAGGGCCCTGTCTTCCTTCAAAGTTTCTGTTTGAAGTTGATACTGCATATTTTCCCGCAGGTATTTTATCCTCATTCATAGCAAGACATGAAGAGCAGCCGGGTTGTCTTACTTCAAAACCGGCATTAGTAAATATTTCTAAAAGACCCTCCACTGCCATCTGTTCTTCAACCTTTTTTGATCCGGGAACAATAAGAGCAGTTATCCCTGTTGCTTTCTTTCTGCCTTTAATAACTTCAGCGAATGCTCTGAAATCCTCTATCCTTCCATTTGTACAACTTCCGATAAAAACATAATCAACCGGATGTCCTAGTAGTTTCATCCCGGGCTTAAGTCCCATGTATTCAAGTGATTTCAAATATGATGAAGAGGCTTCCTTATTTTTATCCTCCGTCATTGGAATTGTTCCGTCGATCGACATTCCCATACCCGGATTTGTCCCATAAGTGATCATTGGTTTTATAAGACTTGCATCAAATTCCAATTCACGGTCGAAGGAGGCATCACTGTCACTTTTAAGTTTTTTCCACAGGCTAACAGATGATTTCAGGTCATCTATTCCAGGAATCGAAGGAAGGTGTCTTAAATAATCGAATGTAATCTCATCGGGAGCTATCAGACCACCGCGAGCTCCCATCTCAATACTCATATTGCATATGGTCATTCGTGCTTCCATGCTCAGACTGGTTATTGCTGAACCACTGTACTCCACGAAATAGCCAGTAGCTCCGCTGGCTGAAATCTCTGAAATGATATACATAATTATATCTTTCGAGGTAACTCCTTTCTGAAGGATCCCGTTTACGGTTATCCTCATCTTTTTGGGTTTTGGCTGAAGAATACACTGGGTAGCCAGAACCATCTCTACTTCACTTGTTCCGATCCCGAATGCAATTGTCCCGAATGCACCATGGGTCGATGTATGACTGTCACCACAGACAATTGTCATTCCCGGCAGAGTGTAACCCAGCTCAGGACCTATAACATGTACAATTCCATTCTTTGAATGATTTAGCCCGAATAACTCTATTCCATTTATTTTACAGTTTTCACTGAGTCTTTCAACCTGGTTCCTCGATAACTCATCGCGGATCTGTAAATGCTGGTCCCTGGTCGGAATATTATGATCAGCAGTGGCAATGGTTTTACCAGGACGAAATACAGGGATTCCCCGTTCCTTCAGTCCATTAAAGGCCTGAGGACTTGTAACTTCGTGTATATAATGCCTGTCAATATACAGAACATCGGGTCCATCTTCTATGGAACGTACCACATGTGCATCCCAGATTTTGTCGAAAAGAGTTTTTGCTTCCAAAATTTGATTTATTATTTGTTTCTTTTGCCCCCTGTCCTTTTTTTACCTCACCCTAAATCCCTCTCCCCTGGGAGAGGGACTTAAAAACTGATTCTTTTTCTTGCTCCTCTTCTCCCTTGAGAGAAGGAGGTCACAGATCAGATTAAGCCCCCTTTAGGGTGTTGGGGGTCAATTTATTTTTGCAATTGCATCTATAAAAGCTTCAACTGAAGCAGTTATTATATCGGTATTTGCAGAGAACCCGTAAAACATCTTTCCCTGGTATTCAACCTGGATATGTACTTTCCCAAGATCATCGCTACCTTTGGTTATTGCCTGAATAAGGAATTCTTCAAGATGCACAGTTTTACTTATCAGGTGTTTGACCGCGGTGAATGCAGCATCAATAGGACCGTTGCCAGAAGCAGTTGAGTAATGGATCTCACCATTGATTTTTACACCAACAGTTGCAACCGGAATTAAAGATTTACCGCAGGAAACCTGAAGGAGATCGAGCTTAATTGATTTTTCTCCCTGGAAAACAACACCTGCAAGTATTCTGATATCATCGTCGTTAATCTCTTTCTTCTTATCTGCGAGCAGTAGGAACCTGTGGTAAATATCGTCAAGTTCTTCTTTCCCGAATTTTAACCCGAGGAGTTCAAGGTGATGATTAAGTGCTGCTCTGCCGCTACGTGCCGTGAGTATTATCGAAGACTCTCTTATCCCTACTTCAAGCGGATCGATTATTTCATAGTTTTCCCTGTTTTTCAGAACACCATCCTGGTGAATACCTGAAGAGTGAGCGAATGCGTTTCTTCCAACAATTGCTTTATTGGCCTGAACCGGCATACTCATCAGTGTAGAAACAAGTCTGCTTGTACCATATATAAGCTTTGTATTAATATCCGTTCTCAGATTGAGATCATGATGGCTTTTAATTATCATTGCTATCTCTTCAAGAGATGTGTTTCCTGCCCTTTCGCCAATACCATTAATTGTCACCTCAACCTGTCGGGCACCATTAATAACACCCATCATGGTATTGGCTGTTGCCATACCAAGATCGTTATGACAATGGGTTGAGATGGTAGCTTTATCTATATTAGGAACATTCTCCCTGAGATACTTTATTTTCTGTCCATATTCTTCAGGAAGGCAATACCCTGTAGTGTCGGGTATATTTACAACTGTAGCACCCGCTTTTATTACTGCTTCAATTACTTTTGCCAGGAATTCATTTTCACTTCTGCCTGCATCTTCGGCAAAGAATTCAACATCATCGACAAATTTTCTGGCATATTTAACTGCGTCTGCAGCCCTCTTAAGTATCTCTTCAGGTGTTGTTTTGATCTTATATTTTATATGATAAGGAGATGTACCGATTCCGGTGTGTATCCTTTTTCTTTTAGCATATTGAAGAGCTTCGGCCGCTACTTCAATATCTTTTTTAACTGCCCGGGTAAGGGCACAAATAATCGGATTTGAAATAGCTTTAGATATTTCTACCACAGATTTAAAGTCTCCGGGGCTTGAAATGGGGAAGCCGGCTTCGATCACATCGACCCCCAGGGCTTCAAGAGCCTGTGCAACTTCAATCTTTTCAATTGTATTCAACTGGCATCCGGGCACCTGTTCTCCATCCCTGAGGGTGGTATCGAAAATTATGACCTTATCGTCCATGTTTATCAGTTATTTGTAATTTATTACTATTTCACAGGTCTGAGTTTTCTTACGGCAGCACCCGTTCTCCATATTTCAGATTGCCCTAGTTCTTTAAGTTCACCATCGAGAACCTCTTTATAGTTTGGAGCACCTGTTGACTGAAGTACTCGTACACATTCTTCCCCTGATTTTACTTTCTTGTACAGGTCAATAAATACCGGAAGGGTTGCTGCTTTGAATTTTGGTCGCCAGTCGAGTGCTCCCCGTTGTGCGGTTGCACTGCAGTTGGCATACATCCAGTCCATACCCTTTTCATCAACCAGCCGGATCAGACTCTGGGTCAGCTCCTCTACAGTTTCGTTAAATGCTTCAGACGGACTATGACCATTTTCACGGAGTACCTGGTATTGGGCATCCATGATCCCTGCCAGAGCACCCATCAATACCCCGCGTTCACCTGTCAGATCACTGTATACTTCCTGTTCAAAAGTCGTTGGAAAGAGGTAACCTGAACCGATCGCTATACCTAATGCGATAGCACGTTCTTCTGCTTTTCCTGTAAAATCCTGGAAAACGGAATAGCTGGAGTTAATACCGGCACCTGCAAGAAAATTCCTTCTTACACTTGTACCGGATCCTTTTGGTGCGCATAATATTACATCAACAAAATCAGGAGGAATAACGCCGGTATGTTCTTTGTATGTTATTGAAAATCCATGTGAAAAATAGAGGGCATCACCTTTCTTCAAACATGGTTTGAGTTTTGGCCAGAGTATCCTTTGTGCAGCATCTGACACCAGGTATTGAATTATTGTACCTTTTTTTACAGCTTCCTCAATAGGGAAAAGTGTTTTACCCGGTACAAACCCATCAGCAAGAGCTTTGTCCCAATCAGCTTTAAACTCAGGAGCCTGTCCTATAATGACATTAATCCCGTTATCTTTCATGTTTAGTGCCTGGGCCGGACCCTGAACGCCATAACCAATAACTGCCACTACTTCATTTTTAAGTACTTCGCGTGCTTTTGAAAGTGGAAACTCTTCTCTTGTTACAACATTTTCAATAACTCCGCCAAAATCAATTTTTGCCATGATGTTAAATTTTAAATATTTGATTATTAATTAAATGATTCTATTGGTTCAGGCTTATAACGATTGGCTTCATCCATTTCCTTAAGATATGAATTCAACTCCTTTACCTGTTTTGTGATCGCAACCCTGCCTGATCTTGCAAACTGCAACACACCATATGGTTCCAGTTGAACAAGCAATTCAGCTATTTCTGTCTTGTGTCCTGTCTTTTCAATTACAATATATTCCGGTGAGACCTCAAGAATACGTGCATGATGGGCGCGGACAACATTGTCAATAACATTACCCGACATCAATCCTTTTGTTGTTACCTTGAATAATGCAATCTCCTGATAAATTATCTGATCGGAAGTATGAACAAAAACTTTCAGGACGTCAACAAGTTTTTCCATTTGTCTTGCCACTTTCTGCACCATCTCATTTGTTGTTTTTACGACAATCGTGAGCAGATGAACACCTTTTACTGCTGATTGTGAGGCAGTGAGACTGTCAATATTAATCTGCCTACGGGTTAGTATTATTGTTATCTGGCCCAGGATCCCGATATGGTCTTCTGTAAAAAGTGATATTGTAAATTCCTGTTTCATAATTTATTATTTTGTTTTGTTTTTCTCTGTGGCACTTTCCCGATTGATCGGGACAAGTTGTGTATTCTCTGTGCCTCTCTGTGTAATAAACAAGCTAAGAACTTATAAAGAGTTACAAAGAGGTTTTAATATTCATCTTAGTGTAATTTTTAGTACATTAATCTTATCTCGGAAACTGAAGATCCGGGTTCTACCATCGGGAAGACATTTCCTTCCTTCTCTACGGTAATATCAAGCAGGTAAGGACCTTTTGAGGATAGCATTTCTGATAATGCGTTTTTCAGGTCCTCCCTCTTTAAAACATTTCTTGCCGGAATATTATATGCTTTGGCTATCATAACGAAATCGGGATTTACCAATTCAGTTGAGGCATATCTTTTATCAAAAAACATATCCTGCCATTGGCGGACCATACCTAGATAATTATTATTAAGAATTATTATTTTGACAGGTATTTTATATTGTAAAATCGTTCCCAATTCCTGAATTGTCATCTGGAATCCCCCGTCTCCTATAATTGTAATAATAGTTTTATCAGGTCTTCCTATTTTTGCACCTATTGCTGCCGGAAGGCCGAATCCCATTGTTCCCATGCCTCCTGATGTGACCCAGCTGTTTGGCGCAGAAAACTTATAATAGCGGGCAGCATACATCTGATGCTGTCCTACATCAGTTACAATAATAGCTTCGCCTTTTGTCAGTTCTGATACCTGTCTTATAACTTCACCCATCCTGAGCTCTCCCGTTTCAGGCTTTGTTTCAGGTTTTATAACTTTCTCGTACTCAGTCTTATCATGAATACGGAATTCCCTGATCCATTTTTCGTAAGAATTCTCTTTTACAAGAGGAGTTAAGTATTTAAGGACCTCCCTGGCATCATTGTTTATTTCAACATCAACGAGAACATTTTTATTTATTTCGGCTTCATCAATCTCAATATGTATTATAGTTGCCTGTTTTGCATATTTCTTAAGATTACCCGTAACCCGGTCATCAAAACGCATTCCTATTGCTATTATAAGGTCTGCTTCATTTGTGAGAATATTTGGACCGTAGTTTCCATGCATTCCGAGCATTCCAGCAAATAAACGATGATCTGAAGGAAAGGCCGACAGGCCCAGAAGCGTTAATGCAACAGGGATTCCTGTTTTTTCTGCAAAAGCCTTAAGTTCGTTTTCTGCTTGCGATAAAAGTACACCATGACCGGCAAGAATGAGTGGTCTTTCTGCATGGTTGATCATAATAGCCGCTGACTCAATAGCTTTTGTATGCAACGGTATATTTGGATTATAACTCCTGATATAGTCACATTTTCTGTACTTGAAATTTAGTTTTTCAAGCTGGGCATCTTTTGTTATATCAATCAGAACTGGTCCCGGCCGGCCTGACTTTGCTATATAAAAAGCTTTTGCAATTGTTTCAGGTATATCCTGTGATTTTTTTACCTGGACATTCCATTTAGTAACCGGCATTGAAACTCCGATTATATCAGTTTCCTGGAAGGCGTCAGTCCCTATAAGACTTGATGTTACCTGGGCGGTTATAAAGACCACCGGAACAGAATCAAGAAAGGCATTTGCAATTCCTGTCACCAGGTTTGTTGCTCCCGGACCCGAGGTGGCAAAACAGATTCCGGGTTTCCCGGTTACCATTGAATAACCCTGAGCTGCATGAGCTGCTCCCTGCTCATGACGGGTAAGAATGTGTGTCAGCTTTCCTTCGTAATCAAGAAGTGCGTCATAGACTGGCATTATAGCTCCCCCTGGATAACCAAAAATAGTATCAACTCCCTCCTCAATAAGGCACCTTAAAAGAGCATCTGCTCCGCTAATATGTTCCTGTCCATTTAGTTGCAATGTTGCCAGTTCTGTTTCCTTTTCAGTCTTCATATAAGTTTTAGTCTAATTTTCTTTATTTTTACCGATTCCTTGCTCCCGAGATGTCGCTCATCATAAACTGTTAAGGGAGAGAATCTTTAATTACGCTTTTGTCTTTAACAATAATCTCTTCTCTATGTTCAGTACCTGTACCTTGTCTTTGCTGCAATAGCCTGATAGCTGACTCCTTCTTAAATAAGTCTTATTGCTCCGGTGTCTGCAGAACTAACATTTGCTGCATAGACTTTAAGAGCTGAAGATATTTCCCGGTTTCTCTTTTCCGGTTTATATGCTCTGTCGCCTTTTAGTTTCTCCTTTTCCTTTCTTTCCTTAAGCTCATTATCTGTCAATAACACATTTATTTTTCTGTCAGGAATATTTATTTCAATGCGATCCCCTGTCCTGATTAATGCAAGTTCACCACAGGAAGCTGCCTCCGGAGATATGTGACCTATCGATAATCCTGAGGTACCTCCGGAAAACCGGCCATCAGTTATAAGAGCACATTTTTTATCGAGACCCTTTGATTTCAGGTATGAAGTAGGGTAAAGCATTTCCTGCATCCCCGGGCCTCCTTTTGGCCCTTCATATCTGATAACAACAACATCGCCTGCCACAACAACACCATTCAGGATTCCGTCAACAGCATCTTCCTGTGATTCAAATATCCTTGCATTTCCTGTGAATGTATAAAGTGATGAATCGATACCGGCTGTTTTGATAATGCATCCTTTTCGTGAGATATTCCCATAAAGAACTGCAAGACCACCATCAATGCTATAAGGATGTTCAATGCTTCGGATACATCCATTCTCCCGATCTGTATCAAGCTCTTTATAAAAAGCATTCTGCGAACCCATCTTAAGGCTTCTTTCCATTGATGGAGCACTCCGGAAAAAATCTAAAACCTCCTGATTAGCCTTCCCTCCCCGGATATCCCAGTCGGAAATAGCATCATGCAACGTTGGATAATCAATCCTCTTTACAGAGCTGTCGATGAGGTTTTTACGTTCTAATTCTCCCATTATTGCTAAAATTCCTCCTGCACGGTTAACATCCTGTACATGATATTGTGAACTTGGTGCAACTTTACAGATATTAGGAATTTTTCGTGAAAGATCATCAATATCCTGCATCGTAAAATCAACTCCGGCTTCATGAGCTATAGCGATGAGATGAAGAACCGTGTTTGTGGATCCTCCCATTGCAATATCCAGCGACATTGCATTCATAAAAGCAGTCCGTGTTGCAATAGATCGTGGCAGAACAGAATCATCACCTTCATTGTAATACCTGTTTGCTAAATCAACTATTAGTCCGGCGGCTTTCTCAAATAATTTCACCCTGTTCTGATGAGTAGCAACAATGGTTCCATTCCCGGGAAGTGCAAGTCCGAGTGCTTCATTAAGGCAATTCATTGAATTTGCAGTAAACATTCCGGAACATGAGCCACATGTCGGACATGCTGATTTTTCTATATCGTCAAGGTCTTTATCACTCACCGAATCATCAGCAGCTGCAACCATGGCATCTACCAGATCAAGATATTTGTTTTTATTACGGCCGGCTTCCATCGGACCTCCTGACACAAATACTGCAGGAATGTTAATTCTCATGGCTGCCATTAGCATCCCGGGCGTTATTTTATCACAGTTACTTATACAGATCATCGCATCTGCCAGATGGGCGTTACATACATATTCAACACTATCTGCTATCAGGTCCCGGGAAGGCAGTGAATAGAGCATACCTGCATGTCCCATAGCAATGCCGTCATCAATAGCTATAGTATTGAATTCGGCAGCAAAAAATCCCATTTTCTCAATCTCTCTTTTTACTACCTGCCCAATTTCATGTAGGTGAACATGTCCGGGAACAAACTGTGAAAAGGAATTGACAATAGCGATAACCGGTCTGCCAAATTGTTCCTGTTTCATACCATTGGCGCGCCATAGGCTCCTGGCTCCTGCCATATTTCTTCCGGTTATTGTTTTAGAGCTTCTCAGTGGATTTTTCATATTTAAAATATCATATTAAAAAAAAGCTTCCCGGTTCTCCGGAAAGCTTTGTATGTTTATAGTATTACATATTATTTCCGGATCATTTGCGTATTGCAATAATAAGGAGGACAATAATAATATGTAATATGTAATTCTTCACCTTTTTGTTATGAATTGATCGACAAATGTATTTAAAATTTTAATATATCAAACAAAAAGTGCTTTTTATTATCATTTTTGTTTAAGATTTAATGTGTGTCAGGAAGAATAAATAAACAACCGCACTTGATAAATTGGAAAGATTCCTTACTTCGTTCGGAATGACAATTACTTAGAGTGTTTTGGGGGAGAGTAGGAGGAGTATGGCGGCACCTGCCGCCATACTCCTCCTACTAAAACAATAATTACCTGTAATTCTGAGCGAAACGAGGTGAAAAGAAGAGCCGGGTACTCCATTAGGTGGACGAGCTCACCGAAGGTAATCTCTTGTTAATTTTTGAATTATCAGTTTAGTCTTGATAATTTATAATATTCTTCCCGGTTAAAATAATGTTTGACATGTATTCACTTAATTACCTTAATTGATAGTATCAAAGGCTATTTTAGTAAAGAGAATAATGAAAAAAAATTCATCTGGCTATCAGACCATGAAGAAAAATTTAACTGATATTTGTCTGTTACTCATTTAGTTTGAAGAGGAAAGAGACTGATAATGAAGCAGGAGACCTGACCTTTGAAAGTTAATAATCGTATATTTAAATCTGTAATAATTTAGTATCTTAGACGTAAGATTATATTCTTTTAACATTTCAACAATGAAAATTATCTTCCTTCTGCTTTCAGCTATTTTTTGTATTTCATTTTCACAATCCCCCAAGAAGTCGATCGATAATCAGAAAAACCGCAGAATTGAACGGAATATCAATACGCAATGGACATTCAATTATTTTCCGGAAGAGACAGCAGGAAAAGGATATGAATTACCAGGTTACGACGATTCCAAATGGCCTGCAATAAGCTTACCCCATACATGGAATACCTATGAAACAACTGGTGAATTTCTGAATTTCCCAGGAAATGCAGAGGGAAGTGACAACCCATACTGGTGGATGGGATGGGGCTGGTATCGCAAGCATTTTCTGATAAACAGCGATTATGCTGACAGGAAAGTATTTATTGAGTTTGAGGGTGTTCAGAAATACTGTAAAATATGGCTGAATGGTAAATATCTAGGTGATCACAAAAGCCCAGATTCATCCTTCGATTTTGATATTACCGGTTACGTTGAACCAGGTAAGGATAATGTGCTGGCAGTTGCTGTTAATAACAGGAAGACGGAGTCCGGAAAACCACTGGCGAAGGAAGAAAGCTCAGATGTTTATGGTGGATTATGCAGCAATGTGAGAATTGTTTTTAAAGATAATCTGTACATCCCGATGCAGGGATCTTCAATTCATGAGGGTGGTACCAGTATCATCACACAACCATGCTCCGGGAAAGAAGGTATTGTTAATGTACTTACCTGGGTAAAGAATGATAATCTTCAAAAAAAGAATTGTACTTTACAAACTACTATTCTTGATGCAGAAGATAATCTGGTACAGGTGATTAAATCTGAAGCCTCAATAAATCCCGGACAATTTTACAAATTCGATCAGACCAGCAAATCAATTAAAGATCCTCATATGTGGTCAGCTGAGAATCCGTATATGTACAAGGTTTATAGTTGCGTTATCGATGGGAAAGAAGCGGTAGATGCCTATACCAGCTGTCGTGGTTTCAGGTTTACAAGAGAAGGCGATACTACCATGGTATTGAAATCTCCGGGTGTTCTGAACATTGTAGATGATGTCTTTCTTAAAAACATGAGCAGAGACTCTGTTATTGCTCAACAGGGTATAGCATCAGGTAGACCAGCAAAGATCACTCTTAACGGGTCTCAGCAGAAAATAGTGGCAGACAGGGGATCAGTTTCAATAATAACTGCGGATGTTGTCGATTCAAGTGGGAATCACGTTTACGGTGCAAACACAAATATTAAATGGAAAATTTCCGGACCAGCAAAGCTTATCGGACCAGCAGTTTATGAATCTGATATAACAAGGCATCATCAGACGGATGGTATCTGGTATTTGGAAATGCCGGTATCAAATGTTATAAGGTCCACTGGAAAGCCTGGCAGGATTCATGTATCAGTTTCGGCAAGTGGATTGGCTTCCGGATCATTTGATATAATAGCGGAAGGTTATAAACCTGACAATTCGGTTATTCTTGAACCGGTTCTGGACGATGAGGGTCGTGCTCCGGTTGTCAGATTAGCTCTCAAATCCAACAGATTGGATGAGATACCCATTGAGATCATGATGACCTCAGAAAATTTCAGATTAAAACCTTCAGATAAATCAGAATATTCCAGGATAATTGGTGAATATATATTGAAGAACAATCGGTCTGTAGACCCCGTTTCTGTCGAGTTTAAAACGCTTGTTGATCTCTTTGCTTCACAGCTTGTAAATAATAATGGTCGTCTTATTGCCGATGATTATAATTTTAATGCTGATAATTACAATACCTGCCGGCTGATATCCGGATATATTAATAGTACAAAACTCCCGCTTCCGTTTAAAGAAGGGCTGAAGAAGTACTATGCTAATGCCATCATATTACAGGGGAGTGAAAAAGATACAGGAGAAGAAATGAACTGGCTTAACTGGATCCCTTCCGGAGGTACGGTAGTTTTTGTTCAGAATGGAAATGCGGTAAACAATATTAAAGGTGTTATTTATACTAAAAATAAAGATCTGGCTGGGATAATAAGTTTGGTTTATCCGGGATTTGTAAAGTTTTCCAGAGAAGCAAAGGAACGTGCTTTAATATTCATAAGTAAAATGAACCCTTTTGTACATGTTACATCAACGAGTGAGCAAAACAGGGAAAGTGATAAAAATATCATATCAAACGTCTCATTTACAGCTGAAGAAGGACAGCCGATCCTGATTCCGTTATTAAAATTCATAGCCGAATAAATATTTGAATTCAGATCCCACAGTTTCTTTCATCTCTGCAGATACTTACAATATTGCAGTTGCACTGTTGCTTATGTGTGTCCAAAACTTCACAGAAAATTCGTAATTTATCTGTCAATATAATTTGTATCTTGGACCAAATTTTAAAAACCTGATCAAAATGAAAAAAAGAAGTTTTGTTACTATTATTTTATTGATGGCTGTTACAGGCTTGATCTTTTCCACCTTCTATTCATGTAAGCCTGCAAAGAAAAACATAGGATTGCAGTTGTATTCGGTTCGTGATTCGATTAAGAAGGATGTACCAGGTGCTATCGAGAAAGTTAGCCGGATGGGTTATAAATTTGTCGAACCTGCAGGTTATTCCGATGGAAAGCTCTATGGTATGGAACCTGCAGCCTTTAAATCACTGTGTGAAGCTAATAAGCTGACTATTATTAGTTCTCATGTTGGACAGGCTCTACCTGATTCAGCAAAGCTATCAGAAACAATGGCATGGTGGGACAAGTGCATTGATGCTCATGTTGTTGCCGGTGCGAAATTTCTTGTTCAGCCATTTTTAGGAGCTGAAGCTTACAGGAGCCTTGATACACTAAAACTTTATTGCGACTATTTCAATATGATTGGAGAAAAGTGCAATGCTAAAGGTATAAGGTTTGGTTACCACAATCACGACAAAGAATTTTCCACCAAACTGGATGGACAGACTGTGTATGATTTCATGTTAGCAAACACAGATCCTGCTAAAGTCATGTTCGAGATGGATCTTTACTGGACTGTAGTAGGTGGTGCAAATCCTGTCGATTATTTCAATAAATATCCGGGCCGTTTCGAACTCTGGCACATAAAGGATAAGGAAGAGCTTGGTGCAAGCGGAATGATGGATTTCAAATCGATTTGGGCTAATGCTGCCAAATCAGGAATGCAGTACGGGATTGTGGAAGTAGAAGAATATAATTTCGATCAGTTTACCAGCTGCAAAATGAGTGTCGATTTTCTTAATGCCGCTGAATATGTTGTAATGCCAAAATAAGTAACAGCTGATTATTAATTATTTTAAGATACCTCAGGAAAGATCACAGAAATTTGTCTTTATGTGATCTTTCCTGTTTTTTTTACCTTATTTTTATCTCTATCAATCATTAAAAAAATGAAGACAGGATTTGCTTATTTCATTATTGTAACATTGTTATTATCTGGATGCCGTGGTAATTACTTCAATGCCGGAGATTATGAATCAGTGCTGAAGATCGATTCTCATGCTCATCTGAACAGTGATAATGGCTATTTTGAAGATCAGGCTTTGAAAGATAATTTCAGGTTGATCACAATTAATGTTGATCATTCCGATTCAGTTGCAGTAGAACAGCAACTTGATTTTGCTCTTTTGTCGGCAAAAAAGTACCCCGGTAAAGTTTTCTATAGTGCCACTTTTTATTTTGATACAGCAGGTTTTGGAAATGATGACTGGAGTAAAAAAGTCATCTCACATTTGAAAAATGATATTTCAGGAGGTGCCGTTTCAGTCAAGTTGTGGAAAAACATCGGAATGACGGTAAGAGACAGAAAAGGTAAGTTCATTATGGTTGATGATCCGGCAATAAAACCGGTCATTGATTTCATTGTCAGCAATAATCTTCCCATAACAGGACATCTTGGCGAGCCTCGCAACTGCTGGCTTCCGTTCACAGAAATGACTGTGAGCAGCGATAGCAATTACTTTGCTGAGAATCCGCAATATCATATGTTTCTTCACCCCGAATATCCCTCTTATGAAGATCAGATAAATGCCCGGGATCATCTACTCGAGTTGCATCCTGATCTCAAATTTATAGGGTGTCATCTGGGTAGTCTCGAATGGAATGTAGACGAACTCGCCAAAAGGCTTGATAAATTTCCGAATATGGCAGTTGATTTGGCTGCCCGCATCTGTCATCTTCAATACCAGTCTGCAAAGGACCGTAACAGGGTCCGGGATTTCTGCATAAAATACCAGGACAGGTTATTGTATGGGACAGACCTTTCTGATGCAGGAACCAGAAACAGGGAAGAAGTTGCCATGGAGATTCACGGAACATGGATTGACGACTGGAAATATTTTACTTCAAATGATGAAATGACTTCTAATAAGTTCAGGGGTAAATTTCAGGGACTTCAACTCCCGAAAGAAGTGGTAAGCAAAATATATAGCAAAAATGCAATAAGATGGTATAAACTGGTTTTAAAATAATTGACTTTTATTCAATTTGTACAAGATTGCTAAAGTGTAAGTAAGGTTTAGTTAATTCAGCACATTAAAATTCTGAAATGAAATCTTAACCGGCTTAATTGATTCTGAAATAAAATTAACAGTTTTAATATTATTGTCATGAAGAAGATAGTTGTTGCAGGAGCAGGAGGTTTTATCGGAGGACACCTTGTTAAAGATCTGGTAAAGTCAGGGCATCAGGTAAGAGCTGTGGATATAAAACCACTTAACGAATGGTACCAGGTTTCTTCAGAAACAGATAATCTTGTCCTTGACCTCAGGCTCAGAGATAACTGTTACCTGGCCGTAAACGGATTTAATGAGGTATTTAATCTAGCTGCCGACATGGGAGGCATGGGGTTTATCGAAAACAATAAAGCAGCTTGTATGATAAGTGTCCTGATTAATACACACCTTCTTCTGGCTTCAAAAGATTGTGGAATAGAACGGTTCTTTTATGCCTCATCTGCCTGTGTATATAATGGTGAAAAGCAGACTGATACTGATAATCCAGGTTTGAAAGAATCTGATGCTTATCCTGCATTGGCTGAAGATGGTTATGGTTGGGAAAAACTTTTCAGTGAACGTATGTGTCGCCATTTCTCTGAGGATTTCGGTTTGATAACAAGGGTCGCAAGATTTCATAACGTTTACGGACCATATGGTACTTTTGACGGTGGACGTGAAAAGGCACCTGCAGCAATAATCCGGAAGGTTATTGAAGCAGGACTAACCGGTATTAAAGAGATTATGATATGGGGCGATGGTCTTCAGACCAGAAGCTTTATGTATATTGATGATTGTATAAAGGGAATAAAGGATATTATGTACAGTAATATCGAGGAACCACTCAATCTGGGGAGCAGCGAGATGGTTTCAATTAACGGACTGGTTGATATTGTTGAAGAGATTGCAGGGTACAAACTGATGAGAAAATATGACCTGGATGCACCTAAAGGAGTCAGGGGACGTAACTCTGAAAATACCCTTATTAGGAAATATCTGGGATGGGAGCCTTCAATTCCGCTCAGGGAAGGCATGAAGAAAACATATAAATGGATAAGTCAGCAACTTGGCGAAGATAATAAAACCAAAAAAGGCATAAACAGGTTCAATAAATAGGGTATTATTAACAACTAGTTCACGTAGTAACAAAGAGGAAAACAAGGAGTGAGTCTCATCAGATGATAAACAGTGTAACTCCGTGCTAACTCTACGTAACTCCGTGGTTAAAAAAATAATATAGGAAAACATTTTATTGGTATTCAACAATGTCGAAAAAAAAGGTTATGGTCAGCGGTTGCTATGATCTGCTTCATGGCGGGCATATTGCCTTTTTCAAAACTGCTTCAGCTTATGGGGATTTATATGTAAGTCTTGGCCGGGATGAAAACCTTCTGTTTCTGAAAGGGAAAAATCCTGTTTTTTCAGAGCAGGAACGGTTATATATTGTCAGGTCTGTGAGATATGTTTATGATGCCTTCCTGGCTTCAGGAACCGGATTACTCGATTTTGAACCTGATATGAAAAGAATAATGCCAGATATATTTATTGTTAATAAAGATGGTCATACACCTGATAAGGAAAATCTTTGCAGAGATCTTGGAATAAAGTATATAGTTCTGGAGCGGATTCCGGAGCCCGGATTACCCGTACGATCCAGCTCAGAAACAAAAAGAGATTTAAAGTTTCCCTACAGGCTATGCCTTGCAGGTGGCTGGATTGACCAGCCATGGGTTTCAAAAATGCATCCAGGGTCAGTTGTTGTTGCTCAGATCCGGCCAACCATGGATTTTAACGACAGGTCAGGCCTGGCTACAAGCTCAAGGAAGATTGGGATTCAGATCTGGGGTGACAGATATCCGGAAGGTGATTATAAACAAAATGCAAAATTGTTGTTTGGAGCAGAAAATCCTCCCGGTAAGATGTATGTATCCGGATCACAGGATCATATAGGTCTTTTATATCCTGGAATTAACAGGCTCTGTTATAATGGTGGTTATTGGCCTGAAAGAATTGAATCGACGACTGAGAAAGATATTTGTGACTGGCTTTCCGGCATTCTTCACCTGGTTCCACTGGAACCTCGTCCCGATGGATATGATCCACTTAAAGTAATGCACCTGGAAAAACCTCTGATCCGGGAACTTGGAGAAGCAGGAGATAACTGCTGGAGAGCGATAATGAAAAAAGATGTTAACGGGCTGGGCAATGCATTGACGAATACCCTGCTTTCCTGGAGAAAAATATTGCCTCTCACTGTACCCGACTGGGTTTTGAAAGAGATGGAAACAAACTATTTCCCGAATTACCCTGGTGCAATAACATCTGGTAGCGGAGGGGGGTATGTAATTGTCGTTTCAGAAAAGGAAATTGGAGGCGCAATAAGAATTAAAATCAGATACTAACTCTAAAAACTTTCAGCCATGAAATCCAGTATTTCAGTAAAACAGACTCTCCTGGTTGTGTTATTAACAGTATTGGCACTTTCTGTTCCAGCACAACAAGATGTGGCAAAAGTAGCTCCTGGCCATTTTAAGCCTACCGAAGAATCGCTTAAACAGTATCAGTATCCGGAATGGTTTCGTGATGCCAAGTTTGGAATATGGGCGCATTGGGGACCTCAGGCTGTGCCACTTCAGGGCGACTGGTATGCAAGGGAAATGTACCGGGAAGGAGGTAATGATTATAAATATCATACCGAACATTATGGACATCCATCTGAATTTGGCTATAAGGATATTATACCACTCTGGAAAGCTGAGAGATGGGACCCCGAAAAACTGATGGCACTTTATAAAAAAGCAGGTGCCAGGTATTTCGTCAGTATGGGATCACATCACGATAATTTCTTTCTTTGGAATTCCAGGATCAATAGATGGAATTCTACCAATATGGGACCTAAGAAAGATGTCGTTGGCCTCTGGCAGAAGGCTGCAAGAAATCAGGGTCTTAAATTTGGAGTTTCAGAGCATCTTGGTGCAAGTTATACATGGTATCAGACTGCTCATGGGTCAGATAAGCAGGGAGCTAAGGCAGGTATTCCTTATGATGGAACAAACCTTGACAATCAGGATCTTTATCACGCTGTTACTGAACCTGATGATAAGGATTGGCTTACTAAAAACCCTGCATTTCAGCTGGAATGGTATAGATGTATTACTGAACTGATTGACTATTATCACCCAGACCTTCTGTACTCTGACAGTAAGATGCCATTTGAGGATGTTGGTCGCTCCATGATAGCTCATTTTTATAATCAGGACATTGTCAGGAACAATGGAAACCTTCAGGCTGTATATACCTGCAAACAACAATCGTCAGGATGGTGGGTGGAAGATCTTGAACGCGGTCTGAAAGATACAGCCAGTCAGTACCCCTGGCAAACTGATACATCTATCGGAGACTGGTATTACAGAACCGGACAGAAATATAAAACTTCAACAGAGGTGATTCAGATGCTTGTTGATATTGTCAGCAAAAACGGTAACCTGCTGATCAATGTAGTTCAGACACCTGAGGGCGATCTCGAGCCTGATATGCTGCAGATCCTTGATGAAATTGGAGTCTGGACTTCAGCCAATGGTGAAGGAATTTACGGTTCCCGGCCATGGAAAGTATATGGTGAAAAACCAGCCACTAAAGTACAGGCCAAACTAAACAGATTCGATGAAAATTTCGGATTCAGTTCCAGGGATATACGGTTCACATTAAAAGGCAATACTCTTTATGCTTATTGCCTGGGCAAACCGGAAGCCGATATATTTATCAAATCACTGGCAAGATCGTCAAAACTGAATAATAAAGCGATAGCCGCAGTTTCTATGATAGGAAGCGGTGAAAAACTAAGATGGAAACAGTCGCCCGATGCACTGGTAATTAAAAAACCTTTAAATATGCCTGCATGGCAGGTAATTGGTTTTAAAATTGATTTTAAAAAGTAAACTTCAAAGAGGGAACCTTCAGCATATTAATTCGTGGGGTCACCCATTCTTTTTTTCAAATAGTCAGCACTTTGACCTTGCCTGACTTTTCGTATCAATAATTATATTCTGCCCTGATGGCAAATGGTTATTTTTAATACAGTACCTTGCAATCCATTCGAAATTGTATTATAAAAATCTGTAAATTTAAAATATTGTATCAGACCTTGATTTAGTTTAAAATATTTATGAATCATAAAAAAAAAATAGAAATGGAATTTAAAAAAAACAATCGGAGAGAGTTTCTGAAGCGCTCAGGTATTGCAGGGATCAGCCTTGTAGGTGCCAGCTTTGTCCCTGCATATGGAACAGGTGAAAGTTCTAATAGTGGATTAGGTTCTGACCAGGTTCCGGGTAAGCAACGTATTCAGAAATTTAATATGTCCGGCTATTCTGCACCTAAAATAGATACTGTCCGGATAGGTTTTATCGGACTTGGGAGCAGAGGGCCGGGCCATGTGATGAATATGAGTCTTCTGGAGGGAGTGGAAATAAAGGCCTTATGTGATATTGTACCTGAAGAAGCTGAAAAAGTAAGGAAGCAGATTGAGTATGCTGGTTTTAATCCTGCTATCTACTCTGGCGATCCGGAAGCCTGGAAAAAACTATGCGACAGGCAGGATATTGATTTAGTATATATCTGTACTCCATGGAATATGCATACTCCTATGGCAGTTTATGCAATGGAACATGGAAAGCATGTTGCTATTGAAGTTCCTGCAGCCGATACCCTTGAGGAATGCTGGCAGCTGGTGGAAGCATCAGAAAAAAACAAAAAGCATTGCATGATGATGGAAAATTGCTGCTATGACTTTTTTGAGTTATTAACTTTAAATATGGCCAGACAGGGATTCTTCGGAGAAATAGTGCATGGTGAAGGCGCTTATATTCATAATCTTCTGGATAGTAATTTCAATAAAAAAGGCTACTGGAATATGTGGCGTCTGCGAGAAAATGCAAGCAGAAGAGGTAATTTGTACCCGACTCATGGTCTGGGTCCTATCTGTCAGGTTATGGATATAAACAGAGGAGACAAAATGGAGTTCCTGGTATCAGTAATGAGCAAGGACTTCCTGATGAACAATACTGCAAAAAGACTGGCTTCCACGGACGAATTTTATAAACCCTTCATTGATAATCCTTACCGTGGTGATATGACAACCACTACCATCTCTACAAATAAAGGTCGTACTATTATGGTACAGCACGATGTAACTTCTCCAAATGTCTATTCAAGGATCCATAAAATAAGCGGAACAAAAGCTGCCGCTTTAAAATATCCCTTACCTGCAAAAATTTCAATAGGTGATGAATGGGTTACGGATGCGGAAATGAAATCATTGGAAGAAAAGTATGCACCTGCAATTGTTAAGAAAGTCGGAGAACTAGCTAAAAAAGTCGGAGGTCATGGTGGTATGGACTTTCTTGAAGATTGGCGTCTAATTGATTGTCTTCGCAACGGACTTCCGGTTGATCAGGACTGTTATGATGCTGCACTCTGGAGTTCAATAGCACCACTTAGCGAAAAGTCAGTTGCAAGCCGTTCCAACTCAGTTGATATACCTGATTTCACAGGTGGTTCATGGAAAACAAATCTTCCTGTAGATATTTTGCTCGAGAAAGGTGGCACTACAAAAGTTATTCGCACCAAACCTGAACGGTAAATTAATTGTCTTCGGCTGCAATCGTATAAAATCATTCTTCTCACTGGAATAATCGAATTCGTTTGTTGCAGAGATTGATTTATTTTCTTCCGGAGAGTGAATCAGATGTTATAAAATAGGGTTACACTCAGAAGAATATTTATATCTTAAGATTCAGATTTAAAAGTAACTTATTAATCAAATAGTTATGAAAAACAAGGATGTGCCAGTTAAGCATAATACATTTTTTATGAAATTTATTCTCTTCATCTTTTCCTGCTGTTTATTTAATATTTATTTTTTAGCAAAAGGAAGCGATATAAACCAGAATATCATACAATCAGGATTGCGACTCGCAACTTTTGATGTTGATGCCACACCTCCGGTAGGAAGCCAGATGGCTTATGGTCCTGTTATAAATACTTGGGATATGAGTCTGAGGGCACGGGGGATAGTTTTGCTTGGTGCCGGACAACCAATAGTTTTATGTTCAATTGATTGGATTGGCCTGGCAAATGACAGTCAGGATGAATTCAAAAGTGTTCTTGCCACGGCAGCAGGGACTATTCCTGACCGCGTCGCAATTCATACAGTTCATCAGCACGATGCTCCGATATGTGATTTTGGTGCTGAGAAATACCTTAAAGAAGCCGGAGTTAATCCTTTGAGTTACGAAAGTACATTTACACGAATTGTATTGCACCGGATCGAAGAAGCCATAAAAACTTCCATTAATCAGTCACAGCCGGTTACACATATAGGGTTGGGTGAAGCACCTGTTTTTATGGTGGCTTCAAACAGGCGTATTCAGGGTCCTGACGGTAAGATCCGGGCTACCAGATATACTACATGCACGGATTCTGCTTTGAGGGCTGAACCTGAAGGTTTGATCGATCCCATAGTCTCCCTGGTAAGCTTCTGGAATGATGATAAGCCAATAGCTGTACTCAGCTATTATGCTGTTCATCCTCAGAGTTATTATCAGACAGGATTGCCAAATCCTGACTTCCCTGGAATCGCGCGTTTTTATCGACAGCTGGCTGTTCCTCAGGCACTTCATATACATTTTAATGGAGCAGGTGGGAACCTTGGAGCAGGTAAATACAATGATGGTTCACATGAAAACCGGGGTATTCTTGCTGAACGGCTTGCTGATGGTATGAAAAGGGCATGGGAGGCCACTAGCCGTATGGCTATCACAGCCAGTGAGGTATCATGGGTTATAGAACCGGTAGTTCTTCCTCATGCCAAATTCATGGAAAGTCTGAATACAGAGTTGAAAACCAGGGCAAATGATCCTATATTCATATCAAATAATATTTCCAAAATGGTCTTTTATAAGCGGTGTCTTCAGGGTAAAAAGATTAACATAGAATGTCTTTCACTTGGACGTGCCCGAATCCTTCTTATGCCAGGTGAACTCTTTGTGGAGTATCAGCTTGCAGCCAAAGCTTTCAGGCCTGACCTCTTTGTCGCAATGGCAGCCTATGGAGATTATGGACCTGAGTATATCTGCACTGATATTGCATATGAAGAGGGGGGATATGAAGCCAGCGGTGCTTCTGGTGTAACGGTCGGATCAGAAAAGATACTCATGACAGCAATAAAAACACTTCTGAAGAGATAGCTTAATACTTAATTTGCTAATTTTAAAATGTTTTCCATCGATCTTTTCTAAAAATTCAAAATGATGAAGAATTCTGTTTTGCGTTCAGTGTTTTCTTCTTTTTTTCTTTTTTTATTCTTTTATATAACACCCGCAGCTGATCAGCAAACTATTACAAAAGGATGGAGAGCCGGAGTTGCAAGGGTTGTTATTACTCCTTTGGAGTCTATATGGATGGCAGGCTACGGTTCGCGCGATCATGCCTCAGAAGGAACACTTGTTGACCTGTGGGCAAAAGCTTTAGCTATCGAAGATGCGAAAGGGAAAAAAGTTGTTCTGATCACAACCGATTTGCTTGGAATTCCAAAAGCAATGTCGGACCGGATCAGGAATCAGATAGCTGTTAAATATGGCCTGACAAGGGCGCAGATAATTCTGAGTAGTTCTCATACACATACAGGTCCAGTTTTGATGGATGCCCTTTTCGATATCTACCCGCTGGATGTTAAGCAGGTAGAAGTAGTAAGGAAATACTCATCTGACCTTGAAAAGAAGATTGTAGCATTAACAGGTGAGGCTATCAGTTCGATGGTTCCTGCTCTTCTCTCTTCGCAAAATGGAGTTACACGTTTTCAGGTCAACCGGCGTAATAATACTGAGGCAACATTAACCAATCAGACTGTTTTAAATGGTCCTAATGATTATTCTGTTCCTGTTCTTAAAGTAACAGATACTTCAGGGAATATTCTTGCTGTTGCATTTGGGTATGCCTGTCATGCTACTGTCTTAAACTTTTATCAGTTTTCGGGTGATTATCCGGGCTTTGCACAGATAGAGCTGGAAAAATGGCATCCAGGTATAACTGCTATGTTTTTTCAGGGTGCCGGGGCAGACCAGAATCCATTACCCCGAAGGACAGTACCCCTTGCTCAGCAATATGGCAGAGAGCTGGCAGCTGCAGTCGACAGAGTACTTAATGAGGATATGGTTAAACTTGAACCATTCATATCAACCGCTTATTCTGAAATAAACTTATCATTTTCCGCTCCTCCATCCAAAGAGGAATTAATGAAAATAGAAAAGGAGACAACAGGATATCAGAAAAGCTGGGCTGCCAATCAGCTTGAATTCCTCAGAAGGAATGGCTCATTAAGAACTACTTATCCCTATCCCGTACAGGTATGGAAACTTGGAAACCAGACTATAATGGCCCTGGGTGGAGAAGTTGTTGTTCAATATTCAATCGATCTAAAGAAACTATTTGGTCCCGATATATTTGTGATAGGCTATGCAAATGATGAAATGGCTTATATACCTTCTGAAACAATACTTAAAGAGGGCGGTTATGAAGGAGAATCATCTCAGATGGTGTATGGAATGCCAGCCAAATGGAATTCAGATATAGAGTTGAAAATAATGGAAGAGCTGAAAAATCTGGCAGTTAAAACAGGAGTGAAGCAAGTTGCACATTAATAAAACTGAAGTGACTCTCAACAGAAGAAAGTTTTTTTCAAATACTGCGATGTCAGCTGCTGGCTTGATGCTTGGAGCCGGAATTCCTGATTTCGGATTAAAAAATTCTTCGGGTACTTCTTCTTATGACATTATGAAGGAAGCAATGAAATATCGTAAGATAGATTCTCATATTCATGCTAACCTCTTTGCTGACTCTGACCCGGAACTGTTGCTGGATTATGCTGACAGACTTGGTATTCAAAAACTTGTCATCTCCCGGCCCATTACAGAACTGGACAGGCCACATCAGGAATTCAGAGATTCTAACGACATAATTATCAGGGTTATGAAACAGTATTCTGACAGGTTCATAGGTCAGTTTACCGTGAATCCAAAGTACGGGAAAGAATCTCTTGAAGAGATAAAACGTTGTGTCGGCCAGGGAATGATTGGTTTAAAGGTATATTATCAGGTCAAAATTAATGATAAATCATTCTATCCGATCATTGAAAAAATGATCGATCTTAAAATGATAACCCTGATGCATGCTTATTGCGGGCTTGGTCGTGGAGGTTATCGTACTAAATATGGTAATGCCTTTCCTGATGAATCTGTTCCGGAAGACTTTGTTGATGTAGCAAGGAGATATCCTGAAGCCCTGCTTCAGTTTGCACATATCGGAGCCGGGAGTGACTGGGAGTATGAATGCAAAATTCTGAAGGATTATCCGAATATTTTTGTTGATGTTTCAGGTAGTAATAATGAAGAGAATATGATAAACTTCGCTGTCAGATGTCTTGGTGAAGACAGATTGTTCTTCGGATCGGATAATTCCTATTATCAGAGTGTCAGCAAGATTCTCTCGGCAGACCTCACTGAAGCTCAGCGGAAAAAAATATTTTTTGAGAATTATAATAGCATATTAAGAAAGGGAGGATACAATGTTGATTGACATAAATGCTCACATTGGACACTGGCCGTTTAAGCAGCTTAAGTATAATACCTGTGCCACTTTGCTTGAGAGGATGAACAAGTTTGGCGTTGATATTTCGGTTGTGAGCAACCTGAATGGTGTTTTTTATAAAAATACCCAGTCTGCCAATGAAGAATTATTCGACGAGATACGTTCCAGCAAAAAATTTGCAAACCGGTATATACCTTTCGCAGTAATTAATCCTATTTATGCAGGCTGGCAAAATGATTTGGAAATATGCGTCAAGAAGATGGGAATGAAAGGTATATGCCTGTATCCCCTGTATCATGATTATGAGATATCAGATCCCGCATGTGTTGAACTTGTTAAGCGTGCCCGCGACCTTGGACTTATAATCACATTTACACACAGGATTGTTGATTCCCGACAGCGATCATGGATGGATATCTCTAAGGAATGGACAATGAAAGACATTCTTCCTATAATTCAGGAGGTAAATGATGCAAAATATTTTGTTGTGAATGCAGCCAACAGCATGGCAGTTAGTGATGAAGAGGCCGCGCTTCTGAAAAAAACAGATATGTTAATAGATACTTCAGGAAGATCACTTTCCAACCTTGGGGAAATGATAAAGAAATTCGGTAAGGACAAATTTGCATTTGGTACGCATTCTCCGGTTCTGGATTATCTGGCTGGACTATTACGTATTGAATCATTAAGAGAGTCAGAAGCGGATAAGTCAACGAAGGAACTCCTTAGATCTGGCAATGCAAAAAGAATCCTGGGAATTTAAATATATCGGAATTCAATATTATAATTAAAAATAATGATAATGAAAAAGAAAGATTTTACCAGACGGAAATTCATTGCAACAGTATCAGCAGGTTCGGCAGCCGCTGCTGTTTCAAACTCCGTTCCGGCATTCGGGAAAATTACCATATTGAATAATAATTCAGGAAAGCTTGCAATCCTTGGAGGCACCCCGGTAGCTCCTGCAAAAGTATGGCCTGATTGGCCATATGTTGATGAAAGAGTTGTTGAGGAGATTGTTAAGACTACCCGTAGTGGTATATGGTGCAGAATACAGTCCCCGAACGGAACTGTACCAACATTTGAAAAGGAATTTGCTGCTCTGGTGGGAACAAAGACAAGTGTTACTACCGGTTCAGGCACACAATCTTTGAATACTGCTGTCGAGGCACTGGGTATTGGCCCCGGGGATGAAATTATCACCTCACCATATACTGATCCTGGAACAATACAATCTATTCTGGTCAGCAGGGCTCTTCCGGTTATGGCAGATATCGATACCGAATCGTTTCAGATCGATCCTGACGATATTGAGAGAAAGATTACCAAAAGAACAAAAGCTCTTATGCCGGTACATATCATGGGTCAGCCATGCAATATGGAAAAGATAATGAGTATAGCTAAGAAACACAATCTGAAAGTGATAGAAGATTCATGCCAGGCTCTTCTTGCAGAATATCAGGGTAAGATAATCGGAACCATAGGTGACGTAGGCTGTTTCAGCTTCCAGACCAGTAAAGTATTGTGTTGCGGAGAAGGTGGAGCGATAATCAGCAACAACGATGAGCTGATGGATAAATGTTATACAGTTATGAACCATGGAACATCGAAAAGCGGTCGAACTGAAACTATAGGTTCAAAGTACCGTATGAATGAATTTGAAGGAGCAGTTCTTCTGGGCCAGCTGCCCGGAGTAAAAGAGCGCCACGCAATACGTAACAGAAATGCCAGATACATTACCGAGAAACTTAAAGGTTGCCCCGGACTTGTACCTCAAAAGCTATACGAAGGTACAACCGCCGGTTCCTTTTACCTTTATACATGGTCCTATAAAAAAGAACATTTTAATAATGCTCCACGTGATAAATTTCTTAAAGCTATAGCAGCTGAAGGTATCGCTCTAAGCGGATATATTGCGAACGGATTGCATAAAGAACCATGGACTGACCATATTCAGACATTACCTGAATATAAGACAATGTTTGGTGCAGCCAGGCTAAAAAAATTCAAAGAAGAATTGTATCTGCCAAAATGTGATCAGGTTTGTCAGGATATGGTTATGTTATGGGCATCGGGACCTCTCACCGGAACCCTCGCTGATATGGATGACCTGATCAATGCAGTAATGAAGGTTTATGATAACAGAGATAAATTGGATTCAATCTGATACTTAATTTAAGTCAAATCAAATGTCAAAACGAAATTATTCAAGACGTGAATTTGTTAAACAAAATTCACTGGCCGGTCTCGGGGCAGCTGTTGCTATGGGACTGACACCTTCTCTCATTTCTGATTTTGTAACCGAAACGGGTGTTCCTGCAGTTATTGGAGGCCAGAAGGTAAGAACCAAAGGCTGGCCGGAATGGCCGATGTGGAATCCAGCTACAGATGAGGAACAGGTTCTTAAAGTCCTTCGCAGTGGTGTGTGGTCACGAGCCGGGGTTGTAACTGAATTCGAAACAAAATATGCTCAGGCAATCGGAGCAAAACGTTGCCTGGCGGTTGTAAATGGAACCAATGCCTTAATAACTGCACTTGTTCAGCAAGGTATTGGCGGAGGTGATGAAGTAATTGTTCCTCCTTATACATTTATTGCTTCAGTTGTAGCTATTTTACAGACTGGTGCAATGCCGGTATTTGTAGATACTGATCCTGAAACATTTCAGATTGACCATAACAAGATTGAGGCTAAGATAACACCTCGCACCAGGGCAATAATGCCTGTTCATATCTTAGGACTGCCTGCTGATATGATAAAGATAATGGCAATTGCCAGAAAACATAATCTTATTGTTGTTGAAGATGCCTGCCAGGCCTGGCTGGCTGAAATAGATCACAAGAAAATGGGAACTTTCGGTAATGCCGGTTGCTTCAGTTTCTCGAATTCTAAAAACATCCCTATTGGAGAAGGCGGAGCAATAGTCAGCGACGACGAAGCCTTTATGGACAGATGTTATTCATATCATAATTATGGCAATCCATATGGAACAGCGATAGGCGAGGTGGGTTCGGGTACAATAATAGCCGGAACAAAACTCAGGATGACTGAATACCAGGCTGCCATCGGGCTTGCCCAGTTAAAACGGCTGGAGACACAAACTGCCAAAAGGAATGAAAATGCGGCTTACCTTAAGTCCCAGATCAAAAATATTCCTGGAATATTGCCATACAAGCTAAACGAAAAAGTTACCAGAGCATCATTCCATCTTTTCCCATTCCGTTACAAAAAAGAGGAGTTCAAAGGTTTAACCAGAGCGGCCTTCCTTAAAGCACTGGATGCAGAGGGAATACCTTGTTCAAGCGGTTATACACCTCTTAATAAAATGGCCTACCTGGAAAACGTACTTAAAACGAAAAATTTTAAATTAATGTACCCTTCCGAAATGCTGGATTATAAAAAATTTATGGAGAGAAATCAATGCCCGGCAAATGACCAGCTATGTGAAGAAGCAGTATGGTTTGCACAAAATATGCTGCTTGCTGAAAAATCCGATATGGATGATATTGCAGCTGCAATTGTGAAAATACAAAAGAATGCTGATAAGATTAAAAATTAGAAATGACTACCAAAATAACAAAAAGAATGAAATTACTGCGATTTATCATTATGATCCTGATTTCCGGACTTGTTATGCCGGGATGCAAACAGGATGTTAAACCGGCAGCTGAAACTGAAAAGCCTGTGGTTTCAACTCCTGATGCAAGGCTGATTGCTACTGTTTATAACTCCGGTTTCGAACATGCACACGATACATATAACGGCATTTCTTCTGCAAGTGACGGGAAGATTTATTATGTGCTTTGTTCCCAGTTGATGGACATAGCCGGACAGATGTATTCATTCGACCCAAAGAGTGGAACTTCTGAACATCTTGGCGATCTGTCAGAGATTTGTGGTGAAAAAGATATGAAAGTAGTAGCCCAGGGTAAAAGCCATGTGAATTTTATGGAATATAATGGTAAACTCTATTTTGTGACCCACCTTGGCTATTACAGCATAATAGACGGTATGGAAAAGACAGGGTTACCAACCGGAGGTTTCAAAGCTTATCGGGGTGGTCATATTCTCGCCTACGATATGAAGAATAAAACTTTTGAAGATCTTGGTATTGCCCCTCATAATGAAGGAATTATCACAATGAATATGGATCTCGGGCGTGGTCTTATTTATGGTCTGACATGGCCTACAGGTTATCTCTTCCGGTACGATGTAGCAAAAAAAGAGCTGAAGGATCTTGGTCCGCTGACAGGCAAGGGCGAAGATGGCAGGGGAGCTGATTTCCGGGTAGTATGCCGTTCAATAGCCATTAATCCCGAGGATGGCTCCATCTATATGACTAATGCCGAGGGCGAGATAAAATGCCTGAAGCTTGGTCAGGATAAGGTGGAAACAATCAATGGTGAAGATATGAAGAAGGATTATTTCGGAACTTACGAAGTATCAACATCAGGCAGCATGGCTTATAACTGGCGCCAGGTCTTCTGGTATGCTCCCGGGAAAAAAATCTATGGCGTTCATGGTAACTCCGGTTATCTTTTCAGTTTCGACCCGTCTATTCCTCGTATTGAGGTACTCGAAAGGCTTACTTCAATACCCTCAAAACTTACCGGGATGGGTGACCAGTTCAGTTATGGTTATCTTGGATTTAAACTGGGTCCTGACGGTCATACAATCTATTATCTTACCGGTGGCCCTATTTATATTGATGGTAAGCGTGTTATGGGAGCAACCTCAACTGCAAAAGGAGAGGCAAAAGGTCTTGAAGATCTTCATCTGATCACATATGATATTACGACAGGTAAATACCTCGATCATGGAGCAGTGTTTTATCCCGACGGACAACGACCGCTTTATGTCAACTCGATCGCAATCGGTGAGGATGGGACAGTTTATACATTGGCGAGGATTACCGAAAATGGAAAAACAAGGACCGACCTTATAAGCTTTCCCGGCCCATTTAAAAAATGAAAGAAAACATTTTACATTTATATATTCTACCCACAAACACTCCAAGGGGATTTAGAATGAATAGGAATTTAAAAAGTCTCTCATGTGGGATTTAGGAGTAAAAAGAAAGTAAGATTCATTTATCTAAAATTACCTGAATATGAAAATCATTAATTTATCTCTTAATAGTTGCCTGAAATCTCTGACCAAGTTACAATTGAAGTTAGGTACTCTTCTCATATTGATTCTGTTTACATCATTAAATATGCTCTATGGTCAGATAAAAATCTATATAGAGACTGATCTGGAAGGGGTCAGCGGAGTATATAAATTTGCCCAGACTCGCGAAAAGGATACTCCATTGAATATTCAGGCCTGTGAGTATTTTATGGGAGATCTTGCTGCAGTTGTCCGTGGCCTTCGTGATGGTGGAGCAACGGAGATACTTATTCTTGACGGACATGGCAATCAGGCTATGATACCGCATCTGATGGCAGCTGGTGCGAAGTATATCACAGGAAGTCCAAAACCCGGCGGACCGCTGGTGGGAATAGATAAATCATTTTCCGGGATTGTAATCTTTGGATCTCATGCGATGATGGGGACTCCCGATGGTGTTCTGAATCACACACAGAGTTCAAAATCTGAAAACAGGTACTGGTATAATGGAGTAGAGTCAGGTGAAATGGCTCAGACCGCAGCAATAGCGGGTTATTATGGCATTCCTCCTGTAATGGTAACCGGTGATGAGGCAACATGCAGGGAAGCAGTTAAATTTTTCGGATCTGATGTTGTAACTGTTGCAACCAAGAAAGGAATTTCCAGGGAAGCAGCAATACTTTATCCTTTTGAGGAGACCCGTAAAGCACTTTATGAAGGAGCTAAAAGGGCAATAGCTGCCATTCCGAAATGTAAACCCTATATTATGGCTACGCCTATAAAAGCAAAAATGGAATATCTTGATCTGGATTCAGCATTACCAAAGCCAAAACTCATCACAAAGGAATGGATTATTCCTGATGCCATTCACCTCTTTGAAAAATAACTTATTGTCAATGAAAAACCAAAATAAAACCACAATATGGTTCTTTACTATCCTCAGGATCGTAATCGGCTGGCATTTTTTATATGAAGGAATCGCTAAATTATTTAATCCTAACTGGTCATCAGCTTCTTACCTGATGGAGTCAAAATGGCTTTTCTCAGGATTTTTTCATTGGCTTATAAGCAATAACTCAGCATTGCAGGTTGCCGATTTCCTTAATATCTGGGGTTTGATAATAATAGGTCTTTGCCTGTTTTTAGGCCTTTTTACCCGTGCTGCAAGCATTTCGGGAGCCTTTCTTCTGATTCTTTATTATATAGCAAATCCTCCGTTTGTTACTTCATCAATACCTTCACAAAGCCATTTTTATCTTATCAATTTTAATCTTATTGAAGCAATTGTTCTTGTATTGTTTGCAACCTTCCGCGACGATTACTGTTATGGTATACAAAGGCTAATAACCCTGACCCATACAAAAAGAAAGGATAAAAAGTTTCCTTCCAAGGATAATCATGAAATCCTGGAAGATCACGATACATCAAGAAGAGAGTTGATTAAAAACTTAGCTGTACTTCCATTGTTTGGAGCGGTCTTCTTTGGAATGGCCAAAAAGAGAGGCTGGATAAGTTTTGAAGAAACCAATCTTGCTGCTAAGACTGATGCGGTGAGCAGCGCTTCATTATTAATGGGTAAGACTCAATCGATAAGTGAATTAAAAGGACAGGTACCTTTTGGTAAAATTAAGAATGTAACCCTGAGCCGGATTATGATTGGAGGGAACCTTATAAGTGGCTTTGCTCATGCAAGGGATCTCATTTACGTTTCGACCTGGTTAAAAAAATACTTCTCTGATGAAAAAGTAATTGAGACTTTATGGCTGTGCGAAGCCTGTGGTATCAATACTGCTATTTTCAGGTGTGATGAGAACACAATCAGGATTCTGGATAAATACTGGAAAAGAGGCGGAAAGGTTCAGTGGCTGGCTCAGACATATCCCAAAGGAGAAGACCTTACAAATATAAAATTAGCAATTGATAGTGGTGCAATAGGAGCTTTTGTAATGGGCGGTATTGCCGATAAGATTGTTTATGAGAAAAAAATTGAAGATCTAAGGAAGCCCATTGAGTTTATTCAGAAACAAGGTCTTATCGCAGGAACAGCTGCGCATTCAATAATGGTTCCAACAGCATGTGTTGAAAATGGAATTAATCCTGATTTTTACATGAAGACCTTTCATCATAATAATTACTGGTCAGCCACACCTCTCGACCCAGCTAATCCTGAACTTCCTAATGACGGTAACGATCATAACATGGTTCATGACAATATCTGGTGTATGTCAGATAAGATTACAGCCGATTTCTTTAAGAACAACTCAACCCCATGGATAGCATATAAAGTGCTGGCTGCAGGAGCAATAAAACCTGAAGACGGCTTACGCCATGCATTTACAAGCGGAGCTGACTTTGCATGCGTGGGGATGTTTGATTTTCAGGTTGTTGAAAATGCAAATATCGCCTATAATATCCTTAATTCAGACATGAAACGTGACAGGAAATGGTATGCATGAAAATTCACATGTAAGCTTAAATCTTAAATATTAAGCTTCCATGGTTGCCTGTATTCATAAGATAATAGTTTATTAGCTTCAGCTGAGTTGATAAAGACCTCTTTTACAGGATCCCATTGTAGACGTTGTTTTGTGATCAGGGAAATTGTTGCCATATGTGCCAGGCTTGTGGAACGGTGACCTATCTCCAATGTGGATAATGGTGTTTTCCGTGATTTAATGCAATCCAGAAAGTTCCGTATCAGGTTTGCAGTACTATTGAGAAAACTGTTATCTGCCAATAGTTTATCAGTTGTACCCAGGCTGTATTCCTCGGGTTGCATAAGCTTATCCCAGCTTTGAAACTGGCCCGGACTTGTCGGGACAATTTTAAAATCATTCTCATTGGTATAAAGTGTCCCTTTTGTTCCCCTCATTTCGATAAAACCATACGGCACAAAACTTCCTGAGCTGGCCTCTAAAACTTTTACTGTAGCGATTGAACCGGATGCAAATTCGTAAGTAACCTGCATTGTATCAGGAATGGTCCGGTCATCATCTACTGCATACTTCCCGCCAAGAGTACTGATAACAGACGGAGCCTCTTCGTTTAACATCCAGCGGATTAAATCGAGGTAATGTACTCCCTGGTTACTGATCTGATTGCAATAATCCTCCCACCAGCGAAACATGTAAGGGGCAATATTATACTGGTATGGTCTGAAAGCACGTGGACCCAGCCATGCATCCCAGTTAAAATCTTTTGGAGGATTTTCAGGTTTCATTTTTCCTATTCCGCCAGGGAACATATTGCCTACGTGACATGCGCTGGCAAAAGTAACTTTCCCTATTTTTCCTGCAGGAATCTCCTTTGCCAGCTTCTGGAAAGTCGGAGCCCCCCTTCGGTTCAATCCGACAGTAACAATCTGCTTGCTTGCTTTTCCGGCATTCACCATAGCCCTGCCTTCATTGATAGTTTTTGAGAGAGGTTTTTCTATGTAAACATCTTTTCCTGCTTTTATGGCATCGATAGTCATTAGTGCATGCCAATGATCAGGTGTAGCTATACAAACAGCATCAATACTTTTGTTCTCTAATAATTTCCGGTAATCGGAATATCTCTCAACTTTGCCAGGAAATACTTCACCCATAACAGGGATTTGTCCGGGCCGGTCTTTGATGTATCTGGGATCAACTTTTGAGCGATCGCGGGTTATATAGGGTTCATAAACATCACATAAGGCTGCTACTTCACAGTCGGCCTGATCCATAAAGATCTGGAGAAGTTGTGTCCCTCTGTTTCCAACCCCAATGAATCCGACTCTGATCTTTTCATTTGCCCCGATTATCCTGTTATAGCTTTTTGCATTAATCGGGTTTACGCCCAGTGTAATACCCGCAGATATCATTCCTGTCTGAGCAATGAATGCTCGTCGCGTTGTTTTTTTGGGCATTTTTGTCATATTATATAGTTTTAAGTCAAGTCTGATAATATCCTTTTAATTATAATTATTTCTTCCCTGAGATGTTTCAAGAATATACCTTAAAAAACGAAAATGAATTTAAAAGTACAATTCAGATTCAATATTTCAGCAAGAAATTACTCCTGATGAGTATGAACGGAACACTTTTCTTTAAAGATGCTGATTATTAGCGAAAGATAATAATTTAAAAATTTATTAAGAAATTAAGTTTTTAAACTTAAATTGAGGAACTTATTTTTGGAATTAATTTGTTTCAGAATTTTTAATTAAGCAAATATGAAAAAAAATTTAAACCGTCGTGATTTTGTAAGAACGACCGCAATCGGAGGTATTGGTCTGGGTCTGGTTGGTAACGTAACCTCTTTATTTGGTAACAGTAGTATGACAGGAGGAAAAGTAGGTATTATAGGACTTGATACCTCTCATAGTGTCGCATTTACAAAGGCTCTCAACAGCCCTGATGCCGGTCCTGAATTTGGCGGATATAAGGTAGTAGCTGCATATCCTAAAGGAAGCAATGATATTAAAGGCAGTGTTGACAGAATACCAGGATATACCGATGATGTCAGAAAACTTGGTGTGGAGATATCCAACTCAATTGAAGAACTCCTCAGCAAAGTAGATGTTGTTTTTCTTGAAACAAACGATGGGCGGCTCCACCTCGAGCAGGCGTTACCTGTATTCAAAGCTGGAAAGCGTATGTTCATCGATAAGCCTGTTGCTGCCTCACTCTCTGACGCCATATCAATCTTTGATGCGTCAAAGCATTACAATGTTCCGGTTTTTTCCTCATCTTCTTTAAGATTTGTCTCGGGTACTCAGGAAATTGCCCATGGTTCCATAGGAAAAGTGATAGGTGCCGATACATATAGTCCTGCAACAATTGAGAAAACTCATCCTGATCTTTTCTGGTACGGCGTACATGGTGTGGAATCGCTCTTTACACTCATGGGTACGGGTTGTAAGAGAGTAACAAGGGTTTTTACGGAAAATACTGATATGGTAGTTGGCGTCTGGAATGATAACCGTATCGGAACCTTCCGCGGAACGCGTTCAGGAAAAGGTGGATATGGAGGTATAGCCTTCGGTGAAAATGCAACTGTGGCCATTGGGGAATACCAGGGATACAACCCCTTACTTGTAGAAATAATTAAATTTTTTAATACCGGAATAGTCCCGGTTACCGCTGAAGAGACTTTGGAGATTTTTGCATTCATGGCGGCTGCAGAGGAGAGTAAATTTAAGGGAGGTGCCTCCATTGAAGTTGAAAAGGTCAGGCAGAAAGCGCTCAGGCTGGCTAGCAAAAAGCGTTTTTAATCTATTTAAAATAAGATAATTGATTAATAATTTATTTTAAAAATATCATGGAAGATAGTCGCAGGACTTTTATAAAAAAAGCAATGACCGGAGCTGCAGCAATTTCTGTTGGTGGCATACTACCGGGATTTAGTGCCCGGAGCTATGGTAGTATCCTTGGGTCAAATGACCGGATTAACATTGCTATGATGGGTGTTAATTCACGTGGTCTGGCCTTAGCCGGTACTTTTGCAAAACAGGAGAATGTTGAGATTATTTATGTTTGTGATGTAGACTCGCGTGCTGAAGCAATATGTTCTGCCAGCATAGAAAAGCTAAAAAATAAACGGCCTGCTGCAATGCCTGATTTCAGGAAAGCGCTTGAAAGTAAATCCCTGGATGCAATAGTTATAGCAACTCCTGATCACTGGCACGCTCCGGCTGCTATTCTTGCTTCCAAAGCAGGTAAAAATGTGTATCTCGAAAAACCATGCAGTCACAATCCTAATGAAGGTGAGATATTGGTTGCTGCCGCTGCAAAGTATAAAAATGTTATTCAGATGGGTAACCAGCGCCGGTCATTTCCCAATATTGTAGCCGGTATTACCGAACTTAAAGCAGGCATTATTGGCAGACCTTATTTTGCAAAAACATGGTATACCAACAACCGCCCATCCATAGGACTTGGCAAGGAAGCTCCGGTGCCATCATGGTTGGATTACGAATTATGGCAGGGACCTGCTCCCCGTAAATCCTATAAGGACAATCTCATTCATTATAACTGGCATTGGTTCTGGAACTGGGGAACAGGAGAGGCATTGAATAACGGAACTCACTTCGTTGATCTTGCACGCTGGGGTTTAGGTGTTGATTATCCAATACGAGTTTGTTCTTCAGGTGGACGATATCGATATAAAGATGACTGGGAAACGCCCGATACTCAGGTGATTAATATGGAGTTTGATAATAATACAAGCATTACATGGGAAGGTCTGAGTTGTAATGGCCGTCCCATAGAAGGCAGCGGAGTGGGAGTGATATTCAGTGGAGATCAGGGCTCATTGAGAATCGATGGCAGCGATTCTTATTCCGTATTTGATCTGAGCGGAAAGCTCATTAAAGAAGTTAACAGTAAGACAACTACTGACGCCCATAACCTCAGTAATCCATCAGCAGACCTTGATTCTGTTCATATTTGTAATTTCCTTGATGGTATCAGATCAGGGGCAAAACTCAATGCCGATATTTTAAGCGGTCATAAGAGTACCTTACTCGTTCAGCTTGGAAATATTGCTCTTCGGTCTGGTAACACTCTGCATCTGGATCCTTCAAACGGTCATATTAAGAATGATCCTGTTGCTGCAAAATTATGGTCAAGAGATTATCAACCAGGATGGGAACCCCGGCTCTGATCTGAATTTGAAGTTTGGTCATAAATAGGATGATGCCAGGAGATTCAAACCGCCACTATTTCTGATTATTTGTGTTTTGATTAATTATGGATAGATTAGTAAATAAGGCAATACAGTAAACATGAAATAATGAAAAAGAAAATTGACATTGTTAATGCCGATTCTTTATCAACACGTAAAACTGTCATATCAGTAATGATAATAGCATTATTGTTTTTTATTTTCGGTTTTACTACATGGATAAATGCGATTTTAATACCCTATTTTAAAATTTCCTGCGAATTAAATAATGTGCAGTCTCTGATGGTTGCTTTTGCTTTTTACATTGCATATTTTGTTATGGCAATACCTGCAGCACACCTATTAGAGAAGGTGGGATTTAAAAAAGGGATTATGATGGGTTTTTGGGTTATGGCTCTCGGGGCTTTGATTTTTGTGCCGGCAGCGTTGACGAGAACATATTGGATATTCCTTTTTGGTCTCTTCTCAATCGGAACAGGTCTTGCAATACTTCAACCTGCTGCCAATACATACATAACATTAATAGGTTCAAAAGAAAGGGCTGCTCAAAGAATGAGCATAATGGGTGTCTGTAATAAAACAGCAGGGATAATTGCGCCATTACTGTTAGCCGCCGCAATACTCAGACCTGATGATACTGAGTTATTTAAACAGATACCATTAATGGATGAAATATCGAGGAATGCCGCACTGGATCTATTAATAAGAAGAGTGATAGTCCCCTATATATGTATGGCGGTTGTCCTTTTTGGACTAGGATTGATGGTCAGATATTCTATATTGCCTGAAATAGATACAAACAAAGAAAATCCTGTTGTCGCCGATGCAAATTCAGGTAAAACAAGTATTCTTCAGTTCCCTCATCTTATTCTCGGTGCTGTAGCTATATTTCTTCATGTCGGATCACAGGTTACAGGAATAAATACAGTGATAGGATATGCTCAGTCGCTGAATATACCACTGTTGGAAGCTAAAGTATTCCCTTCATATATCTTAGGGATAACAATGTCTGGTTTTCTGTTGGGTATAGTTCTTATTCCGAAATTTATTAAGCATCTCAACGTTTTACGAATTTGTACAACATCAGCAATTGCACTGACACTTTTATTCTTTGTAGCACATGGCCAGGTAACTTTCCTTGGTCATACCGCTGATCTTTCAATATGGTTTCTTGTGTTATTAGGTCTTTCCAATTCATTGATGTGGTCTGCAATATGGCCCTTAGCCCTGAATGGTCTGGGCCGTTTTACAAAGATGGGAGGATCAATTATGATTATGGGTTTATGCGGAAGTGCTATAATCCCTATTATTTACGGATATTATGCCGATCACTACAATCCCCATTCCGCATACTGGGTATTGTTACCATGTTATATTTACCTGGTTTATTATGCTTTCTATGGTTATAGTGTGAAATACTGGACCCTGAAAAAAAGGATTTAGTTTCAGCCTTTCAGCTTTTTAAGCTCATTGAAGTGATCCATTGACATTTTTTCCCGGGCTTCCCGTGAAGACTTACGATAGGCTTCAAACTCAGCTTTCAGCTCCTGAAACTCTTTTTTAATGTTTAGAGTTACCGTACGGTTTCTATTGAAAACGAGAAATCCGAGTACAAGAAGTGCACTTAATCCGACCACAATTGTCCACATAATTGAATTATAGGATGATTTATTTACCTCCAGACCCAATACACTTATACTGTTCTTTGTCCGGGTAATATCACCAAGTTCGGTTTTTGTTGTCTCAAGAGCTGTATTCAATGAATCAATTTTGTGGTTCAAAGATGATGTCATATAATTTAATCCTGTGATCCTGTTTTTAGTTGATGAAATTGTATCCGAGATATTCTTCTTTATTTTTTGAAACATATCTTCCCTTATTGCCCTGTAGTTTTCATATATCCTGGTGTGCTCCTCAAGATAATTCATTTGTTCTTTCACCGTGTTTTTCTCCAGGACATCAGGCATGGTAGTCTGTCCTTTTATACTTAAGAATGCCATCATCAGAATAGCAATTATTGAAAAGAATCTCATCTCTGACTGATTAATTTCTTTCATGGCTTATAAGTAAATAATTATGAAAACTTTCATATGTTAGTATTAACGCATAAGTCAAATGAAAATTGTATTCCAAAATAGACTAAATTTATAATATCAAAAAACCTGATTCTTCTTATACAGCACGAAAGTACTTCGCAAAAATGAAATTATATAATACTGAACCAAAATGACCAGGAGAAGAGAATTTATTAAAAAAAGTATTTTAGGAACTGCAGGAATAGCTATTGGTGGAATGGGATTCAGCTCAAAATCTTATTCCTCAATTATCGGTTCCAATGAACGCATAATAGTTGCCATAGCCGGTCTTCGCGGACGAGGAGAAGAACATGTAAACGCATGGTGCTCACTGAAAAACTCAGGCAATGTAACTGTAAAAACACTCTGTGATGTTGATGAACAGTTTTTAGCTCCGAGAGCTGACACTGTTGAAAAAATGACAGGAGTTAAACCTCTGAAAGAATGGGATATGCGGCGGATATTTGATGACAAGGACATCAATGTATTATCCTTCGCCACACCCAATTTCTGGCATGCTCTTGGGACAATATGGGCCTGTCAGGCTGGAAAACATGTATATGTTGAGAAACCGGCGAGCTGGAGTCTTGCTGAGGGGAGGAAAATGATAGATGCCTCCAAAAAATACAATGTAAGAGTTCAGGTTGGTCACCAGAGCCGCTCCACTGGCTATATAATTGAAGCAATTAAATTTCTGCATGATGGTGGTATCGGCGATATATATATGGCACGAGGGACCTGTATCAAACCACGCGACTCATTTGGAATTTCAGAAGACAGCCAACCGCCTGCCTCTCTTCATTATGATAACTGGCTTGGACCAATTCCGTATCGTCCTTATAATGAAAAAAAAGGTCATTATAACTGGCATTGGTTTTGGGAAACAGGAAATGGAGATACTGGCAACCAGGGGCCGCACCAGTTTGATATTGCACGCTGGGGAATGAATAAGAACGAACACCCTGTTTCAGTTTATTCAGCAGGTGGCGTATATGGGATTAACCCGGCTGAGTGTGCCCAGGAAACACCTAATACACAAACCTCAGTATTTAAATACAGTGATGGGAAAATGATTGAATTTGAAACACGAGGTAGATATTCTAACTCAGAATCAGGTCTTGAGATCAGAGTTGGGAACATATTCTACGGAACAGAAGGATATCTGGAATTGGGTGATAGTTGGAAAGCTTACCGTAAAAGGGAAAAAGAATCATTTGCCGGATCGGCTCCTCAGAATGGTCAGAAAGAAGCTGCAACCCTTACCGGATCAGATGAGACAGAACATTTCTCAAACTTAATTGATGCAATAAGGTCAGGAAAAGACTCAGACCTGAACTGCAGCATTACTGAGGGACATTTATCAGCTGCTCTACCGCATATGGCCAATATCTCTTATCGTCTTGGACGAGGATTGAAGTTTAATGGTGCTGCCGAAAAATTTGTTAACGATCCGGAGGCTGATGCAATGCTGAAAAGGAAAATATATCGAAATCCATTTGTTATCAGCGATCAGGTTTAGATAACTTTCAGAACAGACTACAAATATCAGATACAGTTGAATCATAAATGATAAGATTCGCTCAGATTATGTTCAGATATAAAATTATTTAATAGATTTTATTTATTAATATGAATTGAAATAGCAAAATGATAAGATATGGAAAATCAAAGTAACAATAGACGCAGTTTCATAAAGAAAGCCGCACTGGGCGGAATATTGGCCGTGAGTATTCCTGAAATATTATCAGCTGCCATGGCTGCCGATGGACATAGAAAGACCAGATTGGGTAAAAATAATGTCATCCTTTTCCAGGGTGATTCGATTACAGATGCCGGAAGAAAAAGAGACGATAACTCATATAACAATTCAAATGTCCTGGGATCAGGCTATCCGATGCTGGCTGGGGCTGCTCTTCTGGAAAAATATCCGTCACTGGATCTGAAAGTTTATAATAAAGGAATTTCCGGAAATAAAGTTTATCAGCTCGCTGAACGCTGGGATAAGGATTGTCTGGAAATTAAACCTGATGTTCTTAGTATACTTATCGGAGTAAACGATATATGGCATAAGCTTGACGGGAAATATGACGGAACAGTAGAGATTTATAAAAATGATTACATCTCACTTCTTGAAAAAACTAAAAAAGCTCTTCCTGGTGTAAAACTGATTATCTGTGAGCCCTTTGCAGTTAATGGTGTTAAAGCAGTTAATGACAAATGGTATCCTGAATTCTATAGCTATCAGAAAACAGCACGGGAAATTGCCACTCAGTTTGGAGCCACTTTTATTCCATATCAGAAAATTTATGATGAGGCACAAAAGCAGGCACCAGGAGTCTACTGGACCCCTGATGGAGTTCATCCTTCATTGGCAGGAGCCCAGCTTATGGCTCACGCTTGGCTTGACGCTGTTTCTTAGCTCTCTTAAAGATATTGTTACCTGACTTGTAAATATAATGGTGCAAAATGATGCATATCTGTAAGGTTTCACAAAGCTGGATTTGATTTTAATTTTTATAATAATAATAATAAAATAGAAAAATGAAAAGGATTTTCTCATTATTAATGACAGTGCTTATCGTATTTGTCTTTTCTTCCCCGACCCTCTACGGTGAAGTAAAACTGCCTTCAATATTTGGTGATAATATGGTACTGCAGCAGAAAACAGAAGCTGCAATCTGGGGGACTGCTTCTAAAAACAGTGTAATTAAAGTAACTACCTCATGGAATAAGAAAAGTTATTCTACCCAAACAGCAAGCGACGGTAAGTGGAAGTTAAAGGTTACCACTCCATCTGCCGGAGGTCCCTATGAAGTATCCGTAAGTGATGGGACAACATTAAAACTGAAAAATGTAATGATAGGGGAAGTTTGGGTTTGTTCCGGCCAGTCAAATATGGAAATGCCAATGAAGGGTTATTATAATCAGCCTATAAAAGGATCAAATGAAGTCATTGCTACTTCTTCAAATCCGGCCATTCGATTATTTACGGTAAAAAAAGCCAGCAGCCTGATTGCCCTTGATGACTTTACAGGGAGCTGGAAAAACAGTGAACCTGAAAATGTCTGTGAATTCAGCGCAACGGCTTACTATTTTGGACTCATGCTGAACAAAGTTCTGAATGTTCCCGTGGGTCTTATCAATTCAAGCTGGGGAGGTACACGCATTGAACCATGGATGAGTGAAGCCGGATTTAAGAATTTCGATTTTGTTAAACTACCTGATAAGAACCAGCAGGGAACACTATCTCCGCAGACTCCTACGGTATTATTTAATGCAATGATAAATCCCATGGTTGGTTATGGCATAAGAGGTGCAATCTGGTACCAGGGTGAATCAAACCGCAATGAAGCAGACAAATATGTCCGGTTGTTGCCCGGGATGGTCGAAAACTGGCGTTCAGTATGGGGAGTAGGCGAGTTTCCCTTCTATTATATTCAGATAGCTCCTTTCGATTATGGAACATCAGGTATCAGTTCCGCTTACCTGCGCGAAGCTGAACTGAAAGCATCCTCAGCAATTCCCAATATTGGGATGGCCTCAATAATGGATATCGGTGAAAAAGATTGTATTCACCCGGCAGACAAAAAGGCAGGATCTGACCGTCTTGCATTTCTTGCGCTGACAAATACTTATGGCAAATCGGGATTTGCAAGTTCAGGACCGGTACTTAAGGAGATGACGGTTGCAGGACCTATTGTTAATCTCACTTTTAATGGTGCAGCCAATGGGCTTACTTCATATGGCAAAGAGCTTTCATGTTTTGAAATTGCCGGTGATAATAAAAGATATTTTCCGGCCAAGGCATTTATAACTAATACAGGAATTACACTGTTTGCTCCTGAGGTGGCCAAGCCGGTTGCAGTAAGGTACGCTTTTAAGGACTTTATTGTTGGCGACCTGTTTAATACTGAAGGATTGCCTGCATCATCATTTCGTACAGATGACTGGCCTGTAGAATAAGTCAAAATCACCCCAGCGGGCTTAATAGCAGAATAAAACTTCCACTGGGGATTTTAAAAATGAAAAAAAGCTTCAAAATCTCTAAAATGTCATTATTATGAAGAAAAATTTTTCAAAAACAATTAGCAGGAGGAAATTCATTGGTACCTCTACAGTCGCATTAGCCGGAATTACAATTGTTCCTTCTCATGCTGTTTCAGGTCTGGGGCATACTGCACCCAGTGATAAACTGAATGTTGCTGGTGTTGGCATAGCCGGAATGGGCAGAGTTAATCTGGAGAATGTTGCGAAAACTGAAAATATTGTTGCTTTATGTGATGTTGACTGGAGAGAGCAAACCGGGAATGTGTTTAAAACATATCCGGGTGCAAAGCAATACAAAGATTTCCGGATCATGCTTGACAAGCAAAAGGACATTGATGCTGTAATCGTAGCTACCCCGGATCATACACATGCAGTAGTCAGCCTGGAGGCTATGAAACATGGCAAACATGTCTATACCCAAAAACCTCTAACACATACTGTACATGAGGCGAGAGTTCTGGCAAAAGCTGCCAAAGAGTAT
>JGI20214J51088_10000181_pt1 | contig 45657 bp, 39 predicted proteins | sample WetSurMetagenome_FD_51088 | JGI IMG/M metagenome (IMG submission 51088) | reverse complement strand
CAGGCTAATATTGTACCCGTTACACATGAGGCGATTCTAAAAGCAGGAATAGAAACGGAAGATATTAATGCTGTTGCCTTTACCCGCGGACCAGGACTTCTTGGTTCTCTTCTTGTTGGTACCTCTTTTGCGAAAGGCTTTGCTCTGGCCCGGAACATACCTTTGATCGAAGTAAATCATCTGCAGGCTCATGTTCTGGCTCATTTCATTCTTGACAAAGACAGGCAAAACAAATTGCCGTCATTTCCTTTTCTATGCCTTTTGGTATCAGGTGGCCATACCCGGATTATTGTAATGAAAAGCCATCTTGAAATGGAGGTAATAGGAAATACAATAGATGATGCAGCCGGTGAGGCTTTTGATAAATGTGGAAAGGTCATGGGGCTTTCATATCCTGCTGGTCCATTGATTGATAAGCTGGCCCGTGAGGGAAACATGAATGCTTTCAGTTTTTCAAAACCTTTTGTAAAAGGCCTTGACTTCAGTTTCAGCGGATTAAAAACAAGCTTTCTCTATTTCCTCAGGGACAGAATTAAGGAGAATCCTGATTTCATTGAAGAAAATAAAGCTGATCTGTGTGCTTCTCTTCAACATATTATTGTAAGTATTCTTATAGGTAAACTGGTAAAAGCTTCTTTGGAAACAGGAATAACTGAGATAGGAATTGCAGGTGGTGTATCTGCAAATTCAGGTTTAAGAAAAGGTATGACTGTGGAAGCTGAAAAAAGAAAATGGAATCTGTTTATTCCTGAATTCAGTTATACAACTGATAATGCTGCTATGATAGGAATTACTGCATATTATAAATATCTTAAGGGTGAATTTTCAAACCATGGAGTAACTCCTTTAGCGAGATATTAATTATTATAAAAATTCGGTAAAGGGATATCACATAAGCATTTTGGTGCCCTTTTTATGAGAGATTAAATTGATGAAAGATGTTTTTTAATATAAAATTATTAATTTCGAAGTAAAATATCAGAGATGGAGGCATTGAGGATTTCACCGACAAAGAATACGCCGGAGATCATATTAAATCCTGAGGGAATAATTCGGATAAAAGGACGTTCGATACACGAAAATGTTACTGAGTTTTTTGCACCGGTTGAGGATTGGATAACAGGTTATATTATCGGTCCTGCTGAAGTAACATGTGTTGACCTGAATCTGGAGTACTTCAACAGTGCCAGTGCGAAAGTGTTTATCCATCTCTTGCAGAAGATAACATATGTCGCGCTGAAAGATAAGAAATACATCATTAACTGGTATTATGAAGATGGTGATGAAGATATCTTCGAACGCGGAGAGTACTTTGCATCAGTTCTGGATGTCCCGTTTAATTTTATAAAGATCAACTGATCTGACCAAAAACCTGTTCATTATCAGTTCTGGTCTGAAATCTCATTGAAATAATATTCAAATTCTTCTCCAGGAAGTTGCTTGAATAAGATATTTTTTTCAAGATGATAAATTGTTAATATTCCAGTTTCTGACTCTCTTCTCTTCCATAGCCTTTTACAGATATTTTATTTTTAAATACTTCAACAAGCGCGAAACTATTATTTGATTCAGTTTCTACCATTCCTTTAAATGTAATAAAATGGATCAGGTTGAAATATCCATAGTTACCAGTATGGTTATGTCCGTTAAGCCATGCAATGACATTATGATATCTTTCCAGAACAGGAAGAACTTCTTTATAATTAAGCAGGTTATGAATATTTTCAGGATAAACAGGGAAATGACAAACCAAAAAAACTTTTTCTTTTTTAGCAGTAGCATCATTTAGCTGGTTGGTTAGCCATGTTAACTGAAGGTTCCCGATGCTTCCATTCCATTCAACTGCATTTATTTCACCATTATTTCTTAGTTTGGAAATGTTATTATATGCCTCATTTATCACCGTTTTATTATTTGATATATAGGTACTTTCTTCATTCCCGTTAAGGCATATGAATCTGAAATTTTTATGAACAAAAGAATAATATCCTTTCTTTGAAAAAGAGAGAACAGGGAGTCTTTTTTTCAACCTGGGGTCAACAGAATAATCATGGTTCCCGGCTATATGATATACTTTAACTCCTGATGAATCAATGATATCAAAAACAGGTTTGTATGAAATATAATCTCTGTCGATTAAATCGCCCAGATTAATAATAAAATCAGCAGAATCTTCTTTTAGTGTGCTAAGTGAATTTCGAAGTTTACCCAGTGATGATCTGTAGAACCGCGTATTGACAGGATCAGAATTGGCATACTGAACATCAGCTATAATGCCGAAAGAAAATAATGGCTTCTGACTCTGATCAACAGATTCAGTACCTCCTGAATCGTTTTTATCAGACATATTGAAGAGAATTATTGAGGTAAAAAATGATGCAATCAATAGTTTCATCGTGGAAATTAATGACAATATAAAAGTAATTAAAATCTGGATTGGACCCGCCTTTTAAAGAGGTCAACAGATTGACTTGGTTTCTGTCTACATCCTGTATATTTATATTAAATCCGAAACCAACCTTAATTTGCTGTAGGATCAGCCACTTTTCCCATAAAAAGTATGGAATTCGTTGTGGTTTCCCTGATAATGTACAGAAAAGAATGGTCAATATTAAAGATAAAAGGTGTAAGAGGCATTGATGTTGTTCCTATATCAACAATAGTAGCAGCGGCAGCTTCGGTACCTTCTTCATTTGTTTCAATAAATGCCTGGTGGGTAACATCATTTATAAGCAGACTGAGATCTGATATATTTGAAAAATCGGCATTATCGGTAAAGGCAATTCCCATACCCATATCAGTTAAAACATCCTTGAGCTGTTTTTTATAACCATATTTGAAACGGGGAAAAGTGAGTTCTGTCTTTTTTTCGCTGAAATGGTTCAGCCATCCCTTGAAAGCATTATCATTTATTAATGAAACTATATTGTTAAGACCATTAATATTATCAGGCAGGATGACATCCATAACAAAATTGCCCTGGCCGTATGGGAATTCAGCTATTACAAATCCATCTCCCTCATAGCTTTTAAAATCAGCTGTCTGTTTCATCATTGCAACTTCAGCTGTTGCCCCTCCGGGTTTACTAAATGATCTTTGTACAGTATTTAATGGGTCAAACTGAGATTCCCATTTTCCTTTATAATAAATGGCATTTATCAGAAGCATTACAGTATTGTCATTTAATTTATCTACCATGTTTTTTATCAATCCATTGGTTTTAGTCTCAATCCAGTTATTAATTTGTTTTGGTACCAGGGGATCAGTGATATCAAATGAATTTGATTCAGCATTATAATACCCGGTAAGGATATCGGTAAACGGTTTCTTTACTACAAAGTTATTCTCTGTCCAGACTGAATTTGCAATTGATATTAATACTCTCTTATCGACGGAGAGCAGTGCTTCTGATAGATTTTTATATGAATTGTTGATGATTTCAGGTGTTATTCCGCTTACTCTAAGTGCTTCAAGCATAGCATCACGAGTGGTTCCTTTTGCACCATTAAGGGTCATTGAAAGAGCAAAGGATATGCTGAGAGGCGAGATTATGATATTCTCTGACTCTCCGGAACTTTCAACTACTTTTTTGAAAATATCGAAGGCAAATGAATTCTCCGATTCAATAAGCGAAACCTGATCAGGAGTAAGGTTTATCGGAACAGGTTCCTTTGGTAATATTTCATCAGGATTTTTACTGCATGAAAAAAACGTCAACGGGATTAATAATGAGAGCATTACTAATGATTTGATATTGCTGTTCTTCATAATTGCCTGGTTAATAGGACTAATCACATTAAACTGAGGATAGTCCAATTTGATTTAGTCCGGGTTAAGATTTAAAGAGTTCCAAAAATCATGCCATATGTTCATGATTTTGTTTTCTCTTTTTAGATGTCTCCTGATATGCTTTAAAGTAAATGAATGATACCACGAAAAAGATCATACCAAGGAGTAAAAGCATAATGAAAGCGAAAACAGATGGTTTTTCAAGGCCTGGTATAGGATGTTTTAACCGGTAAAAATAACCGTATATTGTATAAATCAGAACCATTATTGAAATTACAAAACTGAAAATGATGGTAGTTCCATCGAATATCCGGGTTGTTTTATAAAAGCTTGTATTCTTGAAAGTCCCATATGAAGTTCTTGCATATCCGCTGGCACGTTTCCTCGACCTGTCCTGCCTGTATTTTCTCCAATCCTCCATAGCCTGATGATAAGCCTGGTCATCATTCTTTATTTTTTCATGATTTGCAATAAGGAATTCGTAGGCTTCTGTAGCGCTGATAAACAACTCTTTGGCATCTGGAGCCGGATTGATATCCGGATGATAAAGTCGTGCTTTCTTTCTGTAGGCTTTTTTAATCTCTTCAACAGAAGAGCCTGCAGGAAGTCCAAGTATGTTGTAATAATCAGTAAGTGTCATATTTGCCTCTCGTAGGAAATATCACACAATTAACAAAAAATTTTTCTGCAAACAGGACGTTTTTCTATCTATTTATTTTTAAAATTTACATATTGTCAAAGACTATGAATGTAAGTTGCACTGTCTTTGAAGGTATCCAATCCCATTTCCACAAAAATATTTTTTACTCCCCCCTTTTTAATAGTGGCGAAAAACTCTTTCCAGTCAACTATCCCTTTTCCGATTGGTACTTCCTTCTTTTCAGCCGGTGACCAATCAGCAAGATGTGCTGAAATAAATCTTCCCGGGTATTTTGTAAAATATGTTGAAGCTTTATAACCTATACTTATAACTGCAACCTGAAACTGCATTTTTATGTATTCGGGATCAAACTGTTTTAGCAAAGCATCATAGATAAGAGTTCCGTCAATTTTCTGAAATTCCATATGATGATTGTGATAGCCCATCTGGATACCAGCTTTCTTTGTTTTAACTCCCATTTTATTCAATTCCTCTGCACATTTCATCCAATCGGTCAAGGTTGCTTTTTCAGGCAACCCGAAACTGGACATTATCATCTGGGTCTGACCCGATTCGGCAGCAAATATGATCCTTTCATCCAGGTGATTTCTGAGCTCTTCCATTCCATAGTGTGAGCTTTTGCAGATCAGTCCGGCATCATTAATGATTTGCTTCATATCCCTTGCCTTTAATTTCATAAGAGGGCCGAATCCGGAAGACTCATAACCGGGAGGAGAACACATTTCAAGGCTCTGATAGCCCAACCCTGCCATCATTTTCAATGTTCCCGGAAAATCTTTTATAAGCATATCTTTGACAGTCCATACCTGAAATCCAAGTGGCATTTTAACTGAATTTGAAAGAGTGTCAGCACTGAGATTCAGAGGTATTTGGCTGGCAATGAACGCAGATCCAATCCCTAAAGCACTTTTTCCCAGAAATTGTCTTCTCGATAATTTATTCATAACTGTTGGTTTTTAATGAATTATAAATCAAATTCAAAACAGGTATTATTCATAGTCTGATAAATTCTTCAGGTCCAAATATGTCAGACTTATTTTTATCCTTATAAAGATATTAATTTGCAATTGTTAAAAACACTTAATCTTTATAATTTGTAAATATTTTACCTTAGATTTAAATCTTTCTTTTTCATCGATTAAATCAAGTTATCCGAAATCCAGTAATCTTTTATAAGAACCATATAACACGAAAAATATATAAAGCAGATGGAAAACAATATGATGATCAACAAGCGAAAAAATAGTATAATATCAATACATGCATTACTATTTCTTTTTTTAGTTTTTATAGCTTCAAACCAGATAGTTAATGCACAGACAATAGATATTTTATTGAAGGGGGGGCATGTTATTGACCCAAAGAATAAAACAGATTCTCAAATGGATGTTGCTATTTCAGATGGTAAAATATTGCAGGTAGCTCCCGACATTTCTGTGAAAAATGCCAGGACTGTTATTGATGTGACAGGTATGTATGTAACTCCAGGACTCATTGATATGCATGTTCATGCATTTCATGGTACAGATCCTGATTCTTATATTGCTGATGGTTGGGATGCTCTTCCTCCTGACGGATTCACCTTTCGGGCGGGTGTAACTACAGTGGTTGATGCAGGTTCTTCAGGATGGAGAAATTTCAGGGACTTTAAGAAACAGTCTATTGACAGATCCCAGACAAGAGTTTTGGCTTTTTTAAATATTGTTGGCGTTGGAATGGTGGGAAGATTTGAAGAACAAAATGTATCGGATATGAATCCTGTGATGGCTGCCTATATGATAAACCGTTTATATCCTGATATACTTGTCGGTATTAAATCGGCTCATTACTGGGGTGCGGATTTTACACAGGTAGACAGTGCTGTTAAGGCAGGTACACTTGCTAATGTTCCTGTTATGGTTGACCTCGGAGAACATCATCCTCCTTTGTCTATTGAAGAATTATTTATGAAACATCTTCGTCCCGGAGATATCTGGACACACACTTATGCAAATGCACCTAAGGACCGGGAAGTCCCTGTTGATGAAAATGGTAAAGTTAAACCGTTCATTTTTGAAGCACAAAAAAGAGGTATTATTTTCGATGTTGGGCACGGCGGCGGTGCATTTCATTGGGCCCAGGCAATCCCTTCAATACAGCAGGGCTTTATTGCTGATGTTATCAGTTCGGACCTGCATATCGGAAGTATGAATAGTGGAATGAAGGATATGACTAACCTGCTGTCAAAGTTTCTCAATATGGGTTTGTCAATAGAGGATGTCATACTTCGCGCAACATGGAAACCTGCAAATGTTATTAAGAGGACTGATCTGGGAAATTTAAGTGCAGGAACAGTTGCTGATGTTGCAGTTTTTAGCTTAAGAAAAGGAGATTTTGGATTTCTTGATGTTCGGGGGAAGAAAATGAAAGGAACACAAAAGCTGGAGGCAGAGCTGACTATCCGTGCCGGGAAAATTGTCTGGAATCTGAATGGCCTTGGTGCACCACTCTGGGACGCAAAGAATAAGTAACCCGGGTATAATAACAGATAACTGCTGAAAGGTTAATATTTAAAACATTTAAAACATTTTAAAACACTTAAACCTAATAAAATCATGCCTTTATCAGAATCCTTAATTAAAATCCGTACTATGGGTATTCTATCCCGTATTTCCGCTGTTATTATTTTGGGTTTCTTCCTTTTTTTAATCCCGGATAACGGAAGGGCTCAGGATATTGATATATTATTGAAGGGAGGACATGTGATTGACCCCAAAAACAAGATAGATGGCCAAATGGATGTTGCAATTTCAAACGGGAAAATCTTTAAAGTAGCCCAGAATATTCCAGCATGCAATGCCAAAAAGGTAGTCGATGCAACCGGTATGTATGTTACACCGGGGCTCATTGACCTGCATACTCATGTATTTGTTGGCAGCAGCTCAGCTTTTGCCGATGGTTTTTCAAGTTTAAGTCCGGACGATATTACCTTCAAGGCCGGTATAACCACAGTTGTGGATGCAGGTACTTCTGGCTGGCGCAATTTTCCGCTGTTTAAGAAACAGGTTATTGACAGGTCGCAGACACGCGTTCTGGCATTTCTGAATATTGCGGGTTCAGGTATGACAGGATTTCCCTCTGAAGAAGATCTGAATGATATGGATTCTCGTATGACATCACTTGTCATTCAACAATATCCAGATATAATAGTTGGTGTAAAGATCGGACATTATCGCGGAAGTGAATGGATTCCTTTTGACCGGGCACTGGAGGCAGGGAATATAGCCAATGTTCCTCTACTTGTGGAATGTCACCTTCCGTTATATCCATTAGATGAAATTCTTAAACGGTTACGACCTGGTGATATCTATACCCATACATACTGTACCGCTGTTGACAGAACATGCGTGCTTGATGACCAGGGAAGGCTCAGACCTTCTGTAATTGAAGCTCAGAAAAAAGGAGTCCGTTTTGATGTAGGCCATGGAGGCGCCATGTTTCATTTCAGTGTTGCAGCACCTTGTTTGAAGCAGGGACTGGTTCCAGATTCGTTTGGATCAGATCTGCACCGTTCCAGTATGAACTCGGCGATGAAAAATATGCTGGAAACCATGTCTAAGTTTCTGAATTTGGGAATGACCCTTCAGGATGTTGTATTCCGGGCTACATGGAATTCGGCTAATTCAATTAAACGTTCTGATCTGGGCCATTTAAGTGAAGGTGCTGATGCAGATATTGCCATATTAAGCATCAGGAAAGGAACCTTTGGATTTACTGATACAAAAGGTAATAGACTGGCAGGTGACCGTAGATTAGAAGCGGAAATGACAATTCGTGCAGGTAAAGTTGTCTGGGATCTGAATGGCATGGCTGCAACAGCCTGGACAAATAAATAGACTTCCTATTATCAAATAAAAACTTTCAAAATGAAAACAGAAAGAAGAAGCGCAATCAGGAAAATCTTTGCATCAATTATTGGAATAACTGGTCTTGGAATGGCCGCCTCCGGAAAAACAAACACAGAGGCGGTAAAGGAAGTTTCTGATATAACGACCTTTCAGGATGTCCCATTATTTTCAGGATCAACCAAATTTGGTAATCTGGTTTTCATCTCGGGAAGAGGAAACCGTTATGAAGGTGACATTAAGGTCCACACTGACAATGTGCTTAAAGTAATAGAAGGAGAATTAATTAAAGCAGGATCCAGTATGGAAAAAGTACTAAAAGTAAATGTCTATCTCGAAGACATGAAAGATTTTCAGGGTATGAATGAGGTCTATAAAGGACGGTTTGGGAAAAATCCTCCTGTCAGAACTACAGTTGCAGTTCCAAACGGTCTCCCTCCTGCAGATAATCTGATACAGATGGATTGCATTGCATATATTTAAACACGCATATAACAGTATTAGAAATAATTAACATAATAAAAAATCAAAATGGAACGCAGAGACATAATTAAAAGTTTGACGATTTTACCTTTTGCCGGAAGTTTTCTTCCGCTCGAGTCAGTATTAGGTACCAGTCGCGGTCCTCTTGCAGCAGGACAAAATATCTATCAGTCTATTGGTGTGGAACCTGTAATCAATTGTGTTGGGACCTATACTATTATAGGTGGATCGCTTGAACGGCCGGAAGTTGTGTCGGCGATGCACGATGCATCCGGTTTCTTCGTTCAGTACGACGAACTTGCTTTCGGAGTAGGACGCAGGTTAGCTGATTTAACCGGAGCTGAATACGGAATGGTATCAGCCGGATGTGCAGCAGGAATGAAACATGTTACGGCAGCTTGCGTTTCCGGTGGAAACCCTGAGAAGCTTGTTCGTATTCCTGATCTGTCAGGTTTTGATAAGACAGAAGTAGTCATTCCAAGGAATTCGCGAAATGCTTATGACCATGCTATCCGCAATATAGGTGTAAAAATCATCACTGTTAATACACCGGAGGAATTGAATAAAGCACTGAATTCGCGAACTGCCATGATCTATATGATGGCCAACAATGAAGTGGCAGCAGGAGAGCCTTTTTCATTGGAATCTATAGCTGAAATGGCTAAACCATTAAACATACCCATCCTGGTTGATGCAGCAGCAGAGGATCTTACGATACCAAATGTGCATCTTCAGAGAGGAGCAACTGTAGTAGCCTACAGCGGAGGTAAAGCAATCTGCGGACCTCAGTGTGCAGGTCTGTTACTGGGACGAAAGGATATTCTTATGTCGGCATGGCAGGCAAGTTCACCTCACCATGGACCTTGTCGTGACAATAAGGTTGGCAAGGAAGAGATGTTAGGTATGCTGGCTGCAGTTGAAGCATGGGTAAAACGTGATCATGTAGAAAAGATGAATACATGGCACTCTTATCTTGATACCATTTCAAAGCGCGTTTCAGCTATTGATGGAGTCAAATGCTCAATCAGGGAGCCAAAAGGTCTCTCAAATCACAGCCCTTCACTAATTATATCATGGGATCAGGAAAAGATGAATATCAGCGGACCGGAAGTGGCAGAAGAGCTGGCAACAAAGCAACCAAGAATTGCAGTACATAGTGGCAGAGGAGATGAAAAGGAAAATACTTCCATTAGCATTTCGTCCGGTCAGATGCAACCAGGTAACGATAAAGTTGTGGCAGAAAGGATTGCAGATATCCTTTCACAAAAACATTCTAAATCAAAGGAAATGGCCGCTCCTGCAGCCAATCTCACAGGCCGCTGGGACGTCGATATTGAGTTCTACAGCAGTAAAAGCAAGCATACTTTTTTTATTGAGCAGGATGGCAACTGGATACAAGGATCTCATAAAGGAGAATTCTCATTGAGGGACATGGTGGGTACATTTGAGGGAGATCAGGTAAAGCTAAGCAGTTCTGAGCGCCAGGTAGCCGATAACGTTCCTTTTATATTCTCAGGTACCGTTACCGGTGATAAGATGTCGGGACAGGTATATATGGGTGAATATATCGGGGCTAAGTTCACGGCAGAACGCCATTCACAAAAATCACCTCACCGGTTAATTAAAGTTCCAAAAGGCCAACCACTGGCAACCTGACCTTTAATCGACTTTTTATTACTTACGACTGGTCCTTACGATCAGTCGTAAGTCTATTATACCAACTATAACTGGATTATTATCAGGCAGGAAGGAACAGGTACAATATTTGTATGTATATCCTTTGGCAGTATTTTAACAATAATTAAGTTTTGCTGAAACAAATGATCTATATTATTGTTTATTTTTAAACCTTCTATAAAGTATCAATTATTGCCGGATTGTTTTTATTCGGAAGAAGTTTCAACAATGTAGTGTATACGTATTTTAATCAGTCATCAATTAATTGAACTTCATTCTTTAAACGAAAAAAAGTAGTAAAAGATGAAAAGACGTGATTTCATAAAAATTTCCTCAGCTGCAGGTATAATTGGACTTGCGGGACCTCGATATAATGCATTTGCAAATCCTTTTGAATCTGCTAATGATGGATTTGATCTTCACCCCTTTATAAAAGCACACCCCGAAGCAGTTTTTATTTTTCTTACAGATATTAAGGAAAAGACCGACAGCACCGGAATCTATAATGCGGCATACAAGCTAGCAGATGAAATGTTTGTTAAAACATCGAAGGGCAGAGGATTCCCAAATTCAACCAAAATAACATGTAAACCTAACTGGACCAGCAGTCGCATTGACAAAAAAGATCCAACAGCCAATATGGGTATCACTACGGATCTCAATTTTATTGATGGTTATCTGAATGCTGTTAAAAAAAAGGGACCAACGGATATATATTTAAGAGAATGTGCATCTCCGAGTTCTTGGACTGCTAATGGATATCTTCCAATGGCTGAAAAAAATAATTTTAATCTTAAAAACCTTTCTACAAGTGATTACTGGGAACTTGGAGATGAAATTATTTTTAAAAAAGTTGATGGCGTTGTATTTAAAGAGGTTGGTTATATGGCTCCAATGAATGCTCCGGATACTTTCCTGATAAATATTGCTAAGTTCAAAGCTCACCAGATGGGTATTACCGCATCAATAAAAAATCTGCAGGGAATTACCGGAAGAAAATTTCATCAATTTTGCGGAGGGCACTTTGATATATTTAAATCTTACGATAAACGTTATCATCAGTTTTTCCAGCCGGATTATATGTCAAGAATTGCGGAATTGCATAAAAAACATGAGGAGGCAGGTATTCCCAGATGGAATACCGTTATGGACAGACCTCCGTATGGTGGCGGAATTTTTATGGAACAATGGGTACAGAGAATGCTTGATTCCTACAGCCTGACACCCACAGGAATAAATATTGTTGAAGGAGTATACGGACGGGATGGTGATGGGTTTGCAGGTGGACCTCATGATGGTAAAGCAATGGATTACATGAGTAATAACGTAATATTCGGAAAGGATCCCTTCAGAATTGATATAATAACTCACTGGCTTGCAGGTCATGAACCTGGAAATTTCGGCCTGTTCCATATTGGTATTGAACGTGGTTTTTCGAATGTTCTTGATCCTTTTGATATTCCGGTTTATCTCTGGAAAGACGGGAAAGCAAAAAAGATCAAACTGGATTCGTTGAAAAGGACTCCTCTTCTGACCTATTATCTCAGAAAAAATACCGATGGCCAGAATGAGGATAAATTCCATATGTGTGATGAACCTTTTAATTACAGCTCATGGAAAAATGGTAAAATATCCAGGATAGAGGCTCCTTCTATTAAAGCCATAGGAACTGACGCTAATGAACAGGTTGTCATGGAAGTTTCCGTACCTGAAAAGGGAGATGTTTATGTTGATATACTGAACCGTCATGGAGAAGTTGTATGGAGAATGCATGCTGATGATCTTGAACCGGGAACTCATCAGGTTGTATGGGATGGGTTCTCTTCACCAGGATTGTATAATATGTATGTAAAAGGTATGGGATGGGATGCCGAACGTGAAATGGTGATCTACACCTGAAAATCAGATTATCTTATCTTGCTTATTTTTAGTAAATAATGAAACGACGTGATTTTATAAAGGTCTCCTCAGCAGCGGGAATGTTAGGGTTGGTGAGTTCCGGATTTGATGCTATGGCAAATCCGTTCACAGATGGAGTTGATGGATTTGACCTTCACCCATTTATCAAAGAGCATCCTGAAGCAGTTTTTATAAATCTTACATCAATTAAAGAAAAAACAGATGGTAATGGTATAAACAAAGCTGCATATAAGCTTGCAGATGAGATGTTTGTTAAAACTTCAGGGGGTAAAGGCTATTCCAATAAAACCAGAATAACATGTAAACCCAACTGGACATGCAACTCCGTTAATAAAAAGGATCCGACAGCCAATCTTGGGATCACAACCGATCTGAATTTTATTGAGGGGTACCTAAATGGTGTTAAGACCAAGGGACCACAGGATTTTTATTTAAGGGAATGTGCCTGTGCATTTCTTTGGAAGACAAATGGTTATACCGATATGGCGGATAGGAATAATTTTAATCTGAAAGACCTTACTTCAAAAGACTACTGGGATCTTGGAGATGAAATTATATTCAAAAAAATTGACGGTGTTGTATTTAAGGAAGTTGGTTTTATGGCACCTATGACTGCCGCTGACACCTTTCTGATTAATATAGCCAAGTTTAAGTCTCACCAGATGGGTATTTCCGCATCAATAAAAAACCTTCAGGGAATTACAGCAAAGACATTTCATTCATACTGTGGAGGAAGCATTGATATTTTTAAAACTTATGATAAGCGATACCATAAGTTTTTCCAGCCCGACTACCTGGCCAGGATAGATGAACTGCACAAGAAACATGTGCTGGCAGGCTTTCCGAGATGGTCCGAAAAAATGGACAGGCCACCGTTTGATGGCGGGTTCTGGATGGAGCAATGGGCTCAGAGAATGTGCGATTCATATAGCGTTACACCTACCGGGATTAACATTGTAGAGGGAGTTTATGGCCGTGATGGTGATGGTTTTCAGGGTGGACCTCATGAGGGTAAAGCCATGGATTTTATGAGTAACAACGTAATATTCGGGAAAGATTCTTTTCGTGTAGATATTATTTCTCACTGGCTCGCCGGCCATGAACCAGGGAATTTTGGCCTTTTCCACATCGGTATCGAACGAGGCCTTTCAAATGTTCTCGACCCGCACGATATTCCGGTTTATCTCTGGGAAAATGGACGGGCAAAACTTATCAAACTGGATTCTTTAAAAAGGACTCCTCTTCTGACTTATTATCTTAGAAGAAATACTAATGGTTTGGATGAAGATAAATACCATCTGGTAAATGAGCCCTTTGATTACACTTCGTGGAAAACAGGTAAGATCACAAAAAATGAAATTCCTTCTGTAAGAGCCCTGGGTACTGACGCAAATGACAAAGTTGTCATGGAAGTATCAGTACCTGAGAAGGGTGATGTTTACATGGATATCCTTAACCGTGAAGGTGAAGTGGTCTGGCGTCTTCATGCTGACGAACTGGAGCCCGGAAAACATCAGGTGGTATGGGATGGATTCTCTCATCCGGGCCTTTATAATGTTTATGTAAAAGGCATGAACTGGGATGCTGAAAGGCAGGTAGTAATATATACCTGAATCTGAATTGATTCAAGTATATATTTGTTGATCAGATCCTCTAGATAGTGTGATCAAGAATTTCTTTAATGCGTTGTGCTACAATATCTACCTGTTCCGGTCTGAGCAAAACAACACCTATACTGATTGAGCTCTTTCCACCACCACCTGTTATAATGCTTGGAGTTCCGTTTTCCAAAGCTTTTATTACCTCTGTGGGAGTAACCTTAACCCTTGACTGATCCCAGCTTATCTGCATGGTTGGCAAAGCATTTGCCGGACCAGGATTTATAATTGTTTCACATTTTATTGTTGGTATGTTTTTAAGAGATTCAGATATATGGTTAATCCTGTCAAGCCAATCCTGCCATTCTTTTGCATGGTCTCTTTCAAGATATGATTTCAGGGCAGCATACATACCAAAAATCTCTTCCTTATTAACTTTCATGGGTCTGCCGATTGGACATTCGTGTGGACTGTTATTGAGTTTAGCTGCTTCAATTAAATCCTTACGTCCAAAGAGCAACCCTGCACTCTGTGGGCCACGTATCATTTTACCTCCCGAAAAGGTCACCATGTCAAATCCCAACTTCTGAAATTTAAAGAGGTTCTCCACCGGTGGAACATCAGCAGCCGCATCAATGAATGTAGGTATTTTATGCTTTTGTGCAATCGAAACAAACTCCTCATGTTTTATCTTGTCTGGTATCCCATACCATGATACTGCCCCGTTAAAAAAGAGCGCCATTACTGTATTTTTATTTATGGCCTGCTCCATCTGGGCGGTACCTTCTACTTCCACAAGTTTTACGCCGGTGTTACGTACAGACTGATCGAAGATGTATCTGTGCGACTTTTGAATAATTACTTCACGTTGCGGACCAGGCAGATTTGGAAGCTGTTCAATTTTTTCCTTATCCATACCTGTTAATGCAGCGGCAGTCCCTAGTACAAGGGCACAGGCAGCACCCGAAGTTACCATTGCTGCTTCACATTTAAGCATTTCAGCTATTTTTGCACCTGCTTTATCCTGCAGATCATACATATTGGCAAAATCATGAGCAGTAGAGTTTATTGCTTCCAATACCTCAGGCATCATAAGTGAACCAGACAAAAATGTCATGGTTGCTCCGGCATTAATTACGCGTCTTACATCCAGTTCTTTAAAAAAATCACGTTTTGGAGCTGTAGAAACAGCAGGAGCTGATAATAAAGATTGAAGTGGGAGAGTGCTTCCTATCGCCATGCCGGCAACAGGCAACATTGATAAATTTCTTATGACCTCTCTGCGTTTCATATTTTGGTTTTTTAATACTATTTTAACAACTAATTTTCTTTCAAGTCTGTAACAACAGGCAGTATTATCTGGCTGAGATGAGCTCCTCCATGATAAATTGTCTGATGAGCAACACGTGTTTTGGAACTGGTTCCCAGCGGTTCACCGGTATTTGTATTCCGGTCAAACTGAGGGAAATTACTCGAGGTTATGTCAATACGGATCCGATGACCGGGTTGAAATACATTAGCTGTTCCGGTTAATTCAATTTCATATTCATACACCTGGTTGGGCGTCAGTAAATTTATTTTATCCAGTCCGTTGTGAAACCTGGCTCTGAGAATACCTTCGGATACAGGCATTGAATTGCCATTTGGATAAACATCTATCAGCTTGATCATCCAATCAGTATCTTTACCATCAGTTGCTGCGTGTAACTTCATTTTTACAGGTCCTGCAATGGTCAGAGGTTCTTCCAGGAAGGCGCTGGTATACAGTAGAATATCTTCACGTCTTTCCAGTGGTCGCTGATCAACGGGTCCGATTGCTGTGGGTGTCCCGCAACAGTTATTTCCACCAGTTGTCGGGACAGGGTTTTGCGGATCATAAAAGTAACTGTCAGTGGCATCTTTAACAGGTTTGGTAAAAGTAAGTGTTCCATCCCCGCGAACCGAATTTGCAGATCCGTTACCATCGAGATACAATGCGCGATACTCTGTTCCTGGCACAGGCCAGTCTGATTCGCTGCGCCATTTATTTACACCCATGTAAAACAGCTGAACTGGTTTTTCCAAATCGAGTTCGTTTTTGAGTCCCTTCAGGTAATAATCGTAGAAGTGCAATTGCAGCTCAAACATATCCTTAAATGCAACAGATGTAAAATCGACGCCTCCGAATGATTGGGTAGGACCATGGCCCCAGGGACCGATAATCATTCTTGCTCCTGCCCGTGCTTCAGGTGTTGCTCCATGATTCTTCATTCCCACATAGCCGTTTATAGTACCCATGATAAATATATCAAACCAACCTCCTAAAGTATGTACAGGAACAGTTATTTTATCAAAACGTTCCTCGTCACTGATTGACTTCCAGTATTTATCATAGCTTTCATGTTCAAGCCAGTCGCGATAGTGTTGAACAACAGAGCCTTCATTTATCACATCAGCATCTTTTAATGGTAAATGCATCAGGATATTCTCATATTTCAGGTTTTCCGGCATATAATTTTCAGTATGCCAATATTGTGGTAACATTATGCGATTTGGCATTCGCACCACTCCCCAGCCATAATTGAAACTCAACCTGAAAGCACCTCCCATGGTTAACCAGTTGCCATATATATTAGTTGAAGCCAATGCCGGGAAGGCGGCAACCAGATGCGGAGGATTAAGACTTGCTGCAGCCCATTGATTATGACCTACATAGCTGCCACCTTGAGTAGCTACCTTCCCATTTGAAAATGGTTGAACTGCTGCCCATTCAATTGTAGTGTATCCATCTTTAGCCTCATCCCTGAATGGTTCCCATTTTCCTTCACTTTCGTAACGTCCCCGTACATCCTGAACTACAACGGCATAGCCATGCTGGGCAAATTTCACCATCATTTCATGCACTCCATCGCGCTGAACTCCATAAGGAGTCCTGGTTACAAGAGTGGGATATTTTCCCGGTGCAGCAGGGAGATAAACGTCTGCATAAAGAACAACACCGTCGCTCATGGGTACTGCTTTGTGCCGTTCAATACGAATATCATTAAGTTTGGAGCCATTATCAGAAATATCGGTACTCGAAAATGAGCTGAACAGCACAAATACCAAAAGAAGTTTTAATAAAGAGGTCAGTGTTCGCTGAATTTTACTCCCGGATCTGAATGACAGGCTCACTTGTCTGGTCAGGTTATCTGTTAAATGTTTCATTTTATCAGAGATTCAGGTAATTTATACTAAAGCAATAATGATAATTTCACATCAGGAAAATATATAAAAACCAAATAAGGAAATAATAATTATTATCCTTATCTGGTTTTTGATAAGAGTTATAAACTTTAAATAAAAGTTATTCCCGGTATACTTCCGGAGTTCTAAATGTAAGCTATACAGTCCATTTCAACCAGAGAATCTCCAGGTACACCGCCTTTTGCAACGGCTATTGTCGACCTGACTGGAGGAGTCTTCCCAAAGCGACCTTTGTATACTTCGTTCATTCCTTTATAGTCGGCAATATCATTAAGATATACAGTTACCTTCAGGACTTTCTCCATTGATGACCCGGCTTTTACAAGTTCTTCCTCGAGCGATTTAAGTACAATTTCAGTATGAGCTGCGATCGTAAAAGGTGCAACATGTGCTCCTTTTCCGGCAATAAATACAAGGTTACCTAATTTGGTGGAACCTGAAAACAATGGTACATCTTCGAGGCTGGTTACATTAAAGGCTTCCTTTTCTTCAGAAGAAATGGATTTTGCCTTGGCAGCCAAACCAACTCCGGCTACACCTACAAGTGTGGCAAACATTTTTTTTAATGCTGATCGTCTTTCTGTTTTCATAGTGAATTAATTATTGTTAAATAAGAAGTCAAAATTATTAAAATTGAATAACATATTGGTAATAAATGACCTGTATTTCAAATAGTTTTTATTTCTTCCATTCATGACCTGCAATACCGTTCAGATCCCATGCTACTTTGCCCGCTCTGATAGTTAGCTCGGCTACCATCTTCTGGGTACCGCTCATTTTTTCTCCAACTATATCAAGAAATCCAAAATTACCTTTAACCAGGCTGAATACTGCTACATCAGCATCAGCACCAACACTTAAATTTCCCAACTCGGGTCTTTTTATTATTTGAGCCGGATACCAGGTCGAACGAAGAACTACATCCTGTATCGACATACCCATACTCAGGAATTTCGACATAAGGTTGGCCATATCCTTCATCCCGCTATTCATACTTCCTGTGTGCAGATCTGAACTAATCGCATCAGGAAGAAATCCCTGTTTAATTGCCGGAATTGCCTGACTCCATCGAAATGATCCTCCGCCATGACCTACATCAAATTTAATCCCTCTTTTCTGTGCTTCAAAGATAAATGGTTTGACCTTGCCATTTTCATCTACAGGTGCTTCCCTTGATTCAGGAAAATATGCGTACATATGTGTAAAGATATCACCCGACCGGAGATGTTGAAGAAAAAGTTCTTTCAGGGAGAGCGGGGGAGTACTGCCGCCAAAATCTACCATTACGGGAATATCTGCCAATCTCCCGGCTTCAGCAGCGCTGTCTGTCGGAGCCCATTCATGACCGGAATAATGTGCAAGTTTTATACCAACGATATCTTTTGGATAGGTTTTTGCAAATCTGGCAGTTCTCTTTGCATCCATGTCCTTTATGTTTTGTTCATTAGCTCCACCGCTCATACCATCTCCAACTATGTTCAGAAAAGCAAGTACCCTTGTTTGAGACTTATCAATTATCTGACTTTTAAATTCGGGAAATGTCCGCCAACCTGAACTTCCGGCATCTACAAACGTGGTAACTCCGGCACGGAAGGAAAATGCATCAGGAGCAACGGATGTCATGCCATTCATTAAGGCCTGATCATTTTTTGTCCCGTAATAAACATGCACATGTATATCAATAATGCCGGGAGTTACATACATATCCTTTGCATTTATGACAAGTTTCCCCTCTTTTTCATCTATATTCTTTGCTACCATAGCGATCTTGCCATCATTGATTGCAAGATCCATTACGGCGTCAATATTGTTTTTGGGATCAATCAGATGCCCTCCCTTTATTACAATGCTGTAGGATTGAGCCATGGCATAGCCAGACATAATGCACAGAATTATTATAATTAAAAATGTTTTTATTTTCATGTTTAAATCTTTTTTATGATCGTAAAAGGTCAACTTAATTATTATAAACAGAGAACTTTCAATTATTATAATCCATTATTACTAAGCTGATGCATTGACAAACTCCTCCCTGAGTCTGGCTCCAACTATTTTTTCCTGACCCGGTTTAAGCATCCAAACTGTTATAACAACACTGTTATCCTTGCCACCTATCATTTCGATGGAAGGATTACCATGACGAAGTCGGTTTTGAAATTCATCACGTGTTACTTTAACAATATTACTGTCCCACGAAATATTCAGAGTAGGTGTATGGTTTGCAACAGGAGGCACTGTAACCTTGAAAAAAACTCCGTTTAGTTTCTTAACTGAATCTACAATTACTGCAACCCTGTCTTCCCATATCTTCCACTCTTTCTCATGATCCATATTTACAAACTTTTCAAGAGCTACATACATACCCAGGATTTCCTCTTTATTCACTTTCATTCCACGCCCTATATTGCCTCCACGGGGAGGAGCGTTTAACCTGGCAGCTGCTATGAGATCTTTTTTACCCATTAGTATCCCTGCACTTTGTGGTCCTCGAAGACCTTTTCCACCGGAGACACACACAAGGTCAAACCCCATCTTATTATATTTCCAGAGATTTTCAACTGGTGTGGCATCAGCAGCCATATCAATCATAGTGGGGATCTTGTATTTTTTACCAAGTGCTACCCATTCTTCATTCATAATTTTACCATCAGGACCGGCATAATTGAGGAACCACATCATTGCTGTTTTCTCATTTACTGCTTTTCCAAGCTCCTCTGCAGTTTCAATTTCAACTATTTTAACTCCGGTATTAGTCAGGGCGTGGACATATCCTTGATTATGTGCTTTTTGTACAATAACTTCAGATTTCATACCTTCAAGGTTAGGAAGCTGAGCTACCTTTTTAGGATCAGTACCTGTAAGTACACCGGCTGTACCAAGCACAAGTGCTGACCAGCATCCGGCTGTAACAGTTGCTGCTTCTGCATTACACAAAGCAGCAATTTTCTCACCTACTTTATCCTGTACCTCATCAATCATTGCAAATTCTCTGGAAGTTGATCTGATGGCATCCATTACTTCATCCTGCATTAAACAGCCAGACATGGCCGTATATGTTCCGGCCGCATTGATGAATGTGCGTATGCCAAGCTCCTTAAACAAATCCTGTTTTGGCGCAGAAGGAGCGGGAGGTGTGGAGCTCAAAACTGATTCAAAAGGGAAAGTACTGCCGATAATAGCTCCGGAAACAGGCAGAATGGACAAGTTTTTTATTACATCTCTACGTTTCATGTCAGTTGTTTATTATTTTGATTACTATGCCTTAATTCTATCAATTATTTACGCCTAAATATACGCAATACAATCCATCTCAACCAGAGAATCTCCGGGAACCCCTCCTTTTGCTACTGCAATGGTGGAACGCACCGGAGGTGTTTTTCCAAACCTGCCCTTGTATACCTCATTCATTCCCTTGTAATCAGCGATATCGTTAAGATATACTGTTACCTTTAGAACTTTTTCCATGGATGAGCCGGCTTTCGCAAGTGCTTCTTCCATACCCTTTAGTACAATTTCAGTATGAGGTTTGATCTCAAAGGGTGCAACATGTGCACCAATTCCGGAAATAAATACAAGGTTTCCGAATTTGGTGGAACCTGAAAATAAGGGTACATTCTGAAAACTTGATACATTGATTGTCTCCTTCTCTTCAGATGAAACTGATTTTGCATTGGCAGCAAGTCCAACTCCAACTAACCCAAGGACAGATGCAAACATTTTTTTTATTACGGATCTTCTTTCTGTTTTCATGGTAAATAGATTTTTATAGATGCTTAAATTAATGGATATGTAATGTTATAAGTAATTATTGAAATTAATTAATTAAAATGCAAAATGCTGGTTAACCCAATTTATTGATTAAAACTAATTGCTATTCCTTCTGCGGGTAACAAATATGGGAGTAGCAATACCATTTAAATCATATACAATTCGACCGGCTCTTACTGTCATTTCACATTCAAGTTTCTTATCCGTTTCAATTTTATAGCCGGTGTAGTCAAATAATCCGAATTTGCCATTTCTCATGCTAAGTATTGCAATATCTGCTTCTGAACCTACAGAAAGTGTGCCCAGTTCCTCACGTTTGATTATCTGCGCAGGACTCCATGTACTAGCTTTAATTACACTTTGTAAATCCATTCCCATAGCAAGGAATTTAGACATTGTTGTGAGCATATCTTTCATGGCTCCATTCATGCTTCCGATATGCAGGTCAGTACTTATCGCATTTGGATAAAATCCACTTTTAATTGCTGGTATGGCTTGTGAATAAGCGAAACTTATACCACCATATCCAACATCGAAAATAATCCCTTTCTTTTGAGCATCCCAAACAAAAGGTCTTACCTTACCGGTCGGAATATCAACCAGGCTCTCCCTGCTGGCGCCAAGCTGACCAAAACAATGGGTGAAAATATCGCCGGGACGAAAAATTTGCATAAAAAGGGTATCAAGAGACAGGGCAGGGGTAGCTCCTCCCAGATCCACCATAAAAGGAATATTTGCAAGTGCTGCTGCTTCCTCTGCAAGTTTAACAGGAGTCCAGTCCCGGCCATTATAATGTGCAAGTTTGATTCCAACTATGTCAGCTGAATTTTTCTTTGCAAAATCAGCAGTTATTTTTGGTTCCATGTCTTTCTGATTCTGTTCAAACGGACCCCCTCTCATACCTTCTCCAACAATATTCAGAAATGCCAGCACCCTTGTCTGGGATTTGTCAATTGTCTGTTTTTTGAATTCCGGAAAGGTTCTCCATCCCGCACACCCGGCATCTACAACAGTTGTAACACCTACACGAAATGTAAATCCGTCAGGAGTTATAGAACTTGGACCATTCATATATTGCTGATCCAGATTTGTTCCCTGAAATACGTGTACATGTATATCAATAAGACCTGGAGTAACATACATACCGGCAGCATTTACAACCTGTACTCCTTCTTTTGCATCAATATTCTTTGCTACCAGGGCTATCTTGCCATCTTTGACAGCTATGTCCATAGGCCCATTGATATTGTTTTTGGGATCAATCACTTGTCCCCCTTTGATTACAATACTGTATGTCTGTGCCTTAATTAAACCACTCATAATAAAACAGATTAAAAAAAGCGATAAAAATATTTTTCTCATTGTCATTGTTTTTTATATTGTGTTTAGTAATCTTAAGTATAAGCTATACAATCTATTGCAATAATTGAATTTACTCAGATGCCTCCTTATGTCACTGCCGTTGTATCTCTGACCAGAGGATTTTTACGAAAGCGGCCTTAATTAACTTCATTCAAAACTTAATAGTATTTGTAATCAATGTTTGGTTTTTCTTTGCATTTTCCATTCACGACCCGGCTTATCTACCCTGAAACTTTCAAGGTTACCCTTATCCTGTAGTGTAACATAAACCATGCATCCGTCTTTTCCTCCGAAGGCAACATTTGTAGGTCTTTTTCCTGTCAATGGTACCTCGGCGATAACTTTACCCTGAGGAGATATCTTTGCCACTACCCCTTTACCGAACCTGGCTACATATATATTTCCTTCAATATCACACCTCATTCCGTCCATTCCGAAATCGGTAAATTCGATTAAAATCCTCTTGTTACTGACACCTCCTTCAGGAGACAGATCATATGCCCACAATTTACGGGATGCGTTTACATAAAGAGTTTTTTCATCAGGACTTACATCAATTCCATTTGCAGTTCCCAGGCTGTCCAAAATGGTAAACCTTCCATCGGTATCAATCCGCCAGATCCGACCGGTACCTGTCTTCCAGTTAGGATCACTTGCATATAACCTGTCTTTGCTGTCTATTGCAATATCATTTGGCTGATTCATTCGGGATTCATGTGCATAGACAGTTATATTTTTAGTATGCATATCCACCTTAAGAATATTATGTTTGGTATAATCTGCAATCAGCATATTTCCCTTACTGTCAAAACGGATACCATTTCCGACGCTTCCATCTGGCAATTCAAGAAAAACTGAAGCATCTCCTTTTGGAGAAAGCTTACCAATTGTGCCCTCTTTTGCAAAATTAACATAATACAGGTTTCCATCTTTTGCTACAGCAGGTCCTTCAACTCCTATTGTAGAGCTGTTTTCAGGTGTCAGTACACTTGATTTATAAAGTACATTTGATGAAGGTTCCTGGGTTGTTGATTTAATCTGGTCAGGGGATGAAGAATCAGAGAAATAAGCTGAAAGAGAAATGCCTGCAAAAATGACAGAAAAAAAGAAATTAAAAAATGACATGGTTATCTGGTTGTTTTAAAGTACATGTATGATTATAAGATATCAATTGTTCTATATTATACCCTCAAACGGAACAAATCTCATATGAAAAGTGTGATCTTTGATTGGACATGGTTACATCTGGCAAACCCATCTCAGATCCACTGGAATAAAACAGAGGACAGATTGATTAGGAACAAATTTAATCAAAATCTGCCAATGTGTGAAAAATTAAGCTTTTTTAAGAATTGGATACAGCTGGTAAAATTTCAGGGTAATATTAATCATGTAAAAACCTGAAGTTTATAGATAATATTATCTGTAATTCAAATAGTTTTGGCAAAAAAAGAAAGCCTGTCAGAGAATCTATTTAACTATCCCGGTAAACCCCATGAACGCCATAGCAAGGATTCCGGCTATTACCAGGGAAATTGATACTCCCCGCATTCCTTTCGGAATATCAACTAATTCCAACTGTTCCCTGATACCTGCAAGAATAACAAGGGCAAGTCCGAAGCCGATAGCTGTGGATGCACCGAAAACAACTCCTTCAATCAGGTTGTAGTCTTTTTTAATAACAAGTATAGCAACACCAAGTACAGCACAGTTTGTGGTAATCAGGGGGAGAAAGATACCCAGAGCCTGGTATAACGGTTGGCTTACTTTCTTAAGAATTATCTCTACCATCTGTACTAAAGCTGCAATAACCAGAATAAATGTAATTGTCTGCATAAAGGCTATCCCAAGCTTATTCAGTACATATACCTGGATCAGATATGTGGCCATTGTTGCAAGTACAATGACAAAAGTAACTGCTCCTGCCATTCCCAGGGCTGTATTAACTTTGTTTGATACTCCAAGAAAAGGACATATTCCCAGGAACTGTGCCAGCACCACGTTGTTAATAAAGACAGCTGAGATTATTATTAATATGAATTCCATTTCAATTTTTTTAAGTTCTTTTAATCCGGTTAATAAGTGCTATAAGGTATCCCAGAGCAAGGAAAGCTCCCGGAGCCAGGATAAAGACAAGCACACCGTCACCATGGATGAATTTATGTCCGAATAAGGATCCGCTTCCCACTATTTCACGAAATGCCCCAAGAATACCAAGTGCCATAGTAAATCCCAACCCCATTCCGGCACCATCAATCAGTGAAGAGAACACTGTGTTTTTACAGGCATATGCTTCAGCCCGTCCGAGTACAATACAGTTAACAACAATAAGGGGGATGAATATACCGAGCTTCTCATACAATCCTGGTACGTAAGCCTGCATTATCAGGTCAACTACTGTCACAAAGGAGGCAATAATTACAACGAAAGCCGGTATTCTGACCTTATCGGGAATAACATTCGAAAGAAGGGATATTACTACATTTGATCCGATGAGCACAAATGTTGTGGCTATGCCCATCCCCATCCCGTTTAATGACGAAGATGTAGTGGCCAGGGTAGGGCAGGTGCCCAGTACAAGTACCAGTATCGGGTTTTCTTTAATAAAACCCTTGGTAAAATTCTTAAATTGATTCATTTTGGACCTCCTTTCTGTAGGGTAACATATGCTCGTTGAATTGCATCGCAAAACGCTCTTGAGCTGATAGTCGCTGCCGTGATTGCATCGATCTGACCGCCGTCTTTTTTTACTTTTAAAGTGAACGAAGAAGGATTCTTATCATTGAACTGGTTCTTAAATAACGGTTCTGTCATCTTTGTCCCTAATCCAGGTGTCTCTTTTTGTTCAAGAACAGTTATATTCACAATAGTTCCGTCAGGTTTGAATCCAGCCATCAGGCTGATATTTCCGCTGAAGCCCTTTTTTGTATATGTGTTTACGGCATATCCAACCAAGATACTATCTTTTTTTGCAGGATAAATATCAAGGCTGTCGCCTTCAGTGGTTGGAAGGCGGTACATCTCCTGGTTCGGATTATTATTAAATTCCGGAACAACCTGCTTTATTGCTTCAAGTTTCTTATTGAGAATGGACAGCTCTATTGGTGCTTTTGTCATCTGGTAAACAAACCCCAGGCATGCTGATGCACCTAAAGAGATCAGTGTCAGTGACAACACCATATTCTTAAATGTTGATTCGGTCTTAGCCATTTTTTACCTCCTCACCAAATCGTTTTGGTTTTATATATGCATTCATAAGTGGAACAAAAGCGTTCATAATAAGTATAGCAAAAGAGACACCCTCGGGGTAAGCGCCCCAGACTCTGATAATTACAGTAAGGATTCCGATCCCGCAGCCATATACTATCATGGATTTAGGATTCATTGGAGAAGTGACGTAATCTGTTGCCATAAAAATAGCACCGAGCAGAACACCTCCTGCCATGATATGGAACATAGGATCTGCATTTTTTTCAGGGTTTACAAGCCAGAGTATTGTAGTAAAAATCGCTATGCTTCCTATTACAGAAACGGGTATGTGCCAGGTAATTATTTTTTTTATGAGCAAATATGCTAATCCTATAAGTAATGCAAAAGCTGCAACTTCGCCAATTGAACCTCCCATTTTTCCAAGGAACATCTGGATTGTTGTCGGTACTTTTTCCATTAGCTGTGATAAAGATTCGCCATTTTTAAGACCCTCTTTGATAATTGCCAGAGGTGTAGCCCCTGTAATTGCATCTGCATAACCCGATTTAAGTCCGGCCGGAACAGGCCAGCTGGTCATTTGCACAGGAAATGAGATCAGCATGAAAACTCGCCCGACCAGTGCCGGGTTGAAAGGGTTATTCCCAAGTCCTCCGAAAGTCATCTTTGCTACACCAATTGCTATAAGGCTACCGATAATAATGATAAAAACAGGAATATTTGAGGGCAGGTTGAAAGCCAGAAGAAGTCCGGTTACAATGGCTGATCCGTCGGTAATTGAGATCGCCTTCTTAAGAATGAATCTCTGGATCAGGTATTCAAAGGCGACACATGAAATAATTGAAGCAGATGTTACAATAACAGCTCCAATACCAAAGTAGAAAACAGATGCGAACAGAGCTGGCATAAGCGCCAGTATTACACCAAACATCAGTTTCCTGGTTGTTTCCTTTCCATGTATATGAGGCGATGGAGATATATTAAGTAAATTACCCATGACAATGATTATGTTGCTTGTTATTTAATATTTCGTTCACGTGCCATTTTTGTTACTGTTGACTTACCCAGCCTTATATAGTCAAGTAAAGGTCTGCCGGCCGGACAAATATAACTGCAAGAGCCACATTCCATGCAATCTGTTATCCTCTCTTCTTCTGCTCTTTCAAAAAGACTTTTCTCAGAGAGAGTCATCAGCAGAAATGGTTCCAGGTTAAGAGCACATACTGATATACATTTCGCACACCTTATACAGGGATTTACTTGGGGTCTTTCTGATTCATATTCAGGGAAAAGTATAATACCTGAAGTTCCCTTAACTACAGGCACATCAATATTATTCACAGCTTTTCCCATCATTGGTCCGCCATTTACTACTTTCGCAGTATCATCAGGCATTCCACCTGCTGCATCAATGAGTTTACTCACCTGTGTTCCGACTCGTACAAAATAGTTTCCGGGCCTGGAAAGTGACTTACCTGTTATTGTTACAACTCTTTCGAAGAGCGGTTTATTCTTCTGTATTGCTTCATAAACTGCATATGCTGTACCTACGTTATGAACGACAGCACCAATGTCGACCGGAAGGTGACCCGAAGGTACCTCTCTGTTAATGAGAGCTTTGATAAGCTGTTTTTCGGCTCCCTGAGGGTACTTAACCTTAAGTGCATGTACAGTTATTCCTTTAAATCCGGTGGCAAGTTTTGTAAGGTGGTCGACAGCATCTTTTTTATTGTTTTCAATGCCAATCTTAGCTTTTTCAACTTTAAGAGCTTTCATAAGGATTGAAACACCAATCAGAATTTCCTCTCCTTTTTCAAGCATCAGTCTGTGATCAGAAGTAAGGAATGGCTCACATTCAACCCCATTAATTATCAGTAGATCACATTTTTTACCAGCAGGGATCGAAAGCTTGACATGTGATGGGAATGTCGCTCCACCCATGCCTACAATACCTGATTCGAGACATTTTTGTATTATTTCTTCAGAAGACATTTTTATATCTCTGACTATTTCATTGCTTCTGTCAATGGTTTCAATCCACTCATCACCTTCAGTATCAATGCAAACAGCTGTCTGCTTGTATCCGGTAGTATCAACTATTGTATCAATTTTATTGATCCTGCCTGAAACAGAAGAATGAATATTTGACGAAACAATACCTTTGCTTGTAGCTATTACCTGTCCTGTTTTAACATAATCTCCTTTATTAACAATAGTGATGGCAGGAGCACCTATATGTTGTGAAACAGGAATTGTAACACTTTCAGGAATAGAAAGATATCCGATTGCCAGATTTGCTGTCAATTTGTTTTCGGGCGGATGAATGCCTCCGACGGGAAATGTTTTCAATACTTTATTTTTTTGAATAAGTAAATTAATTATCCATTAACAGTTTCAGTTTGAACTTCAATAACAGGCTTTCTGGGAGGAAAGTTAAATTCTACTATGGCGTTGGTTGGACATTCTATAGCGCATTTTCTGCAAAATGTGCATTTTTTCGCATCTATATAAGCCAGATTATTTTCAATTGTTATTGCATCAAACTCACAAACCTTAAAACATTTGTTACAGCCAATGCATGCCACTTTACAGGCTTTTCTTGCAGGACCTCCCTTGTCACAATTTGAGCAGGCAACATATATCTTCCTTTCTTTCTTAGCTTTTTTACGCAGCTCAATAAGATTTCTGGGACATGCTTTCACGCAAGCACCGCAGGCTACGCACTTATCATCAACAATAACAGGTAATTCAGTAGTGTTGTCCATATACATCGCGTCAAAGACGCATGCCCTTACGCAATCAGCATATCCCATACAACCATAGCTGCAATCAGTCTCTCCGATATACAGGTTGTTTGATATCCTGCAATCTGAAGCACCATTATATTTCGAAGTTCTGGGTCTGTACTCAGGTGTTCCATTGCATAAAAGAACTGCTACCATGGGATCAACAAATGGAGCTTCCTTTCCAAGCATTTTTGCTACAGTATCCATCACATCTGCTCCACCAACAGGGCAATTGAGACCTTCAAATGAATCTGCCCCTACAAGAGCTTCTGCAAAATTTCGGCAACCGGCAAAACCGCAACCGCCACAGTTTGCAGCAGGAAGTGCAGCCTGAACTTCATCAATACGTGGATCTTCAAACACTTTAAACTTTTGTGCAACAAAATACAGGATTACGGCAAATATAAATGCAAGTAAACTGAGACTTATGATTGTAATCAGTATTGTAGGACTCATTTTTTAGGTTTTTAACGTAAACGTAAATTTTTCATTGATCCGCTTTCTGAAAAAAAAGAGAATTGCATAGTATGGTATTAGAATTGCAAATGAGCATAATCCGGCAGCCAATTCAGAAACTTTCATTGAGATTAAACCTATCAGTGTTACCAGGACAGAAACTAATGGGAGAATATATCCAAAAACTAGGGCAGCATAACCCATTGATTGTTTCATGAGTATGGTAACTGAGTCACCCTGTTTAACATCATAACTGCCTGTTACTTCAATGATTTTTTCTTCCTTTCCCGAAAGAGTACAGGAACCCTCAGCATGACATCCTGAACAGGCAGAGGTGGCTGATATACTGACAATAACAGAATTCTCGCCGGTTTTCTGTACTATGCCTTCATGATTAATTGTTCCGTAGCTGTCTGAACTCATCATGTTGTATTCTGGAAATTTCAAAGCGCAAAATTAAAATTACCGGACAATTGAAGGCTGTTTTTTATCAGTTTTTAATTTGTTATGATAATTTATTCTGATTATAAATAGTTCAACCTTAACTAATGTTACTCCACGATTGTCCCGGGCTGAAAATCCGTTTTAACTCAACTGAAAGCAAAGCATTCTGGCTATTCTTCAATGTTGGATCCAGATTAAGAATTTCTTCAGCAATACGTCTGACATATTCTATTATTTGTCCGTCTTTGGCAAGGTTGGCGATCTTAAGGTCGAATGGGATCCCGCTTTGCTGTGTTCCTTCAATATCTCCGGGTCCCCTGAGTTGCAGGTCTGTCTCAGCAATTTCAAAGCCATCATTGGTTCTGATCATCACTTCGATTCTTTTAGCTGCTTCTCTTGATAATTTATCGGAGCTCATCAGTATGCAATAAGATTGGTCAGCACCTCTCCCAACACGTCCTCTAAGCTGGTGCAACTGTGAAAGTCCGAATCTTTCGGCACTTTCAATTACCATTACTGTTGCATTCGGAATATCGACTCCAACCTCAATGACTGTAGTAGCAATCAGGATATGAGCATGACCTTCCTTAAAAAGCTTCATTGATATCTCCTTGTTGGCCGGTGTCATCTTTCCATGTACTATACTGATACAGTATTTCGGAGCAGGAAAAACTCTCGATATTGTGTCCCATCCGTCTTCCAGATCTTTATAATCCATTTTTTCAGACTCTTTAATGAGTGGATAGACTACATAAATCTGACGATGTTCAGCTATCTGATTTCTTATAAATCCAAAGACTTTATTTCTCTCTGAATCAGTAAAATGCATTGTTTTTATCGGAACTCTTCCAGGAGGCAATTCATCAATTACCGAAACATCCAGATCTCCATAGAGTGTCATAGCAAGGGTTCTTGGTATCGGAGTAGCGGTCATTACAAGAATGTGGGGCGGATTCAGGTTTTTCTGCCAGAGCTGAGCCCTCTGTGCAACTCCGAAACGGTGTTGCTCATCTATNATTACAAGACCAAGATTACTGAACTGGACATTCTCTTCAAGAAGGGCATGTGTCCCNATTAAAATATTCAGCGACTTGTCAAGCAGTGATTCTGCAATAGTTTTACGTGATGCTTTCTTTGATGAACCGGTTAAAAGACAGATTTTAATATCAATACCTTCAAGCAACTTGCTGATTGTCTGAAAATGCTGATTGGCAAGAATTTCAGTTGGAGCCATAATACAGGCCTGGTACCCATTGTCAATTGCAATGAGCATACTCATCAGTGCTACAAGTGTTTTTCCGCTTCCTACATCTCCCTGAAGTAACCGATTCATCTGTTTCCCCGAGCCAAGATCTTTCCGGATCTCTTTAATTACCCTTTTCTGGGCATCAGTAAGAGTAAATGGTAAATTATTAAAATAAAAATTGTTAAAATTTTCGCCTACGCTTGAAAAAACAAATCCCTTGAATTTCAGGTTCCTGTTGGTTTTCAACCTTAACAGATTCAACTGGATATAAAAAAGTTCCTCGAATTTCAACCGGTACCTGGCTTTTTCAAGTTCATCCGGATTTGAAGGAAAATGGATCTTGATAAGTGATTCATGCAGATCCATCAGTTTATATTTCGATACAATGTATGCTGGTAAGGTCTCAGGTAATTTTACTTTTATCAGTTTTAAGAGATTTCCCAGGAGCTTACTTATCGTTTTTGATGTAATGAATTGGTTTTTAAGTTTTTCGGTTGTGCTATACTGTGCCTGGAGTGCAGAATTGAGTCGTTCTGCTATTTTATCTACTGCTTCAATTTCAGGATGAATAATATTGACTACCCCATTAAAAACCCCTGGTTTCCCAAATACAATGAATTCAACACCCGGACTATAGCTTCCGGTGATCCATTTTCCACCCTTGAACCATACAAGTTTTATTGTACCGGTTTCGTCCTGAAAATCGGCTAAAAGCCTTTTTCCCGGACCATGGCCTTCCGTGGAATATCCTTTGATTTTTCCTCTTATCTGAACAAACGGAAGGTCGGGATCGAGTTCCGCAATCTTATAAAACCTTGTTCTGTCGATATATTTAAATGGGAAATAGTATAGGAAATCACGGAATGTAAATATATTCAGTTCCTTATTAAGAAGTTCTGCTCTTTTAGGGCCGACACCCTGCAAATATGTTATCTCAGTATCTAATAATTCCTTGCTTACCATCAGAGAAAAGCCATTTAATTTAACCTCCTCCCTGTGAGGGACTAATCTGGTACTGTCAAGGATAATTACACTTAATACAGTTGATTAATCCTTGTTCAGCTGAAGCAGGAGGCTCAATGCTAAAATAAATATTAAAACTTTGTCCGAAAAATAGCTATTTTTGGATACCTGTCCAAAATAATACTGTCATTAAAAACAATACCTTAAGATTACTGAAGTCAGAAACAGTCGGTGTTGAAATTATACCAGAGAGTGATTAAAGTCAATACAGGTTGATTTTAAACATATAAGTTCTAACTTTAAGTACTTTACGCATGCCGGTAACTTCTGACTATTTAATTAAAATTGTAGAAATGTTTCTTTATCGTGTCACAAAATATCTGAGGTACATCTTATTTTCAAAGCACCGAAAGGGACACGGTATTCATAGTCCTTTTGTCTTTGATCTTATTTCGAGAGTCTTCCGGAATAAAACAAATCCGGATATTGTCTGTAAAATTGAAAAGGTCAGAAGGAAATTAATGTCCGACCAGCGTACCATTGTTGTTAAAGACCTTGGGTCAGGATCGGAAAAACCAGATAAAAACATCCGGAAAGTGTCAGATATAGCCCGATATTCTGCAGTCCCCGGAAAGTATGGCAGATTTTTATATAATATAGCTGCCGAATTCGGTGATCAGGCGATAATAGAATTAGGAACATCCTTCGGAATGAGTACAATGTATATGGCTTTCGGATGTCCCGGGGCAACGGTTTATACGATTGAGGGATGTAAGGCAATTTCAGAAATTGCAGGTCAGTGTTTTTATGAGACAGGTCTGAATAACATAAAAGTGTTTACGGGTTCATTCGATGAAATTCTGCCGGATATTTTGAACTTGGGCATTAAACCAGGACTTGTATTTATTGATGGTAATCACAGAAAGGGACCTCTCCTGAAGTATTTCAACCTGATGACTGAAGTATCAGATAATAAAACAGTTATGATAATTGATGATATTTTTAATTCAAAAGAAATGGGAGAGGCCTGGTCCGAAATAAAGAGTTGTGAAAAAGTTTCGGTTACAATAGATATTTTCAGGATGGGGATAGTTTTCTTCAGGAAAGGAATCACTCCTGATAATTATATAATAAGATATTAAGAAAAATTAAGAATTTTAAATATATTATTTGACTAATTTAATCTAATTTCGAAAATTCAAAATTTGCGCATTATGAATAAAGTAATTGAAATTCAAAATATTGTTAAGAATTATCAGGTCGGATCAGTAATAGTAAGAGCTTTACGTTCTGTTTCTATTAATATTGAAAAGAATGAATATGTTGCTATTATGGGACCTTCAGGATCTGGCAAATCCACACTTATGAACCTTCTTGGATGCCTCGACACACCTTCAAGTGGCAGTTATATTCTAAATGGAACCGATGTAAGCAAAATGGAGGATGATTATCTTGCAGAAATAAGGAATAAAGAGATTGGATTTGTGTTTCAGACATTTAATCTTCTTCCGCGATATTCTGCACTGGAGAATGTTACATTACCTTTAATTTATGCCGGTGTTCCAAAAGCCGACAGAGAAAAAGTGGCAATTGAAACTCTGGAACAGGTAGGCCTCGCTGATCGTATGACACATAAACCCAATGAATTATCTGGCGGCCAGCGTCAGCGTGTTGCCATTGCAAGAGCTTTAGTAAATAATCCATCAATTATTCTGGCCGATGAACCTACAGGGAATCTCGACAGCAAGACATCAATTGATATTATGGGCCTTCTTGATGATATTCACAAAAAAGGTAATACAGTGATTGTTGTAACGCATGAAGAGGATATTGCCAAGCATGCAGCTCGTATTATTAGGCTTTTTGACGGAGAAGTTGCTCAGGATTATCGGAATGAAAAATATATCAAAGCTTAATGCAATTCATCTGGCCTATTTAAAGATAGTATTCCTTTATCCTGGACAATGAAGATCTATACTCTCACAGGCGACGATGGTACTACCTCATTATCAGGAGGCAGAAGAGTTCCAAAGCATTCTATCCGTGTAGAAGCGTATGGTTCTGTTGATGAACTTATTGCATGGATTGGCCTGTTGAGGGATCACAAAGAAAACCTTAAGCGAAAAGAAATACTGATTTATATCCAGAATCAGCTGATGATATGTGCCGCTGCACTTGCTTATGATCATGAAAATATTGGCAGCCGGAAGTTACTGCCTGATCCTGACTGTTTATCAATTTTAGAAAAAGAGATCGACAGGATGGAAGAGACTCTCCCACCTTTGAAAAACTTCATCCTGCCGGGCGGTCATTTGCTCGTATCATATTGTCATATAGCCCGATGTGTATGCAGGAGGGCAGAGAGAGTTATTTTAAGGCTAAATGAAGCTGAAGAATCACCTGAATTGGTTAATAAATTTCTTAACAGACTTTCTGATTTTTTATTCGTTTTATCTCGCAAGATTGGTTTAGAACTTGATATTGAAGAAGTTAAGTGGTCAGTATAATATGTTAAAAATCTTAAAAAAAGGTATTGCTTTTTAAGTAAAATATTATTTATATTTGCAAACTTTGTTTAAAGCTTAACTTAATCAGGAAAATATGTACTGGACTCTTGAATTAGCATCAAAACTTGAGGATGCTCCATGGCCTGCCACTAAGGATGAGCTGATTGATTTTGCCATAAGGTCGGGTGCCCCGATGGAAGTAATTGAAAATCTGCAGGAAATTGAAGATGAGGGTGATATTTACGAAAGTATTGAAGATATCTGGCCCGATTATCCCAGCAAAGATGACTTCTTTTTTAACGAAGATGAATATTAAGAAAGAGGCTGACTCCAATGAGATCAGCCTCTTTTTATTTATTGAATATGTCCTCCATTTTCTTAGGTCTCAGATGATCATACCAATTAAATCCTTTCAAACGTAGTTCCCTGGGTTTTAAAAGTTCAGGAGGATCTGTGAATCCTTCAGGATTCTGGTTCTGGTAAATTTCAGATATTTTACCCTTCACTAAATAAACTTCAATATTTGCGCATTTAGCCTGATCAATGCCGGCAATTTGATCTCCTTCAAGCAGATAATAAATTGATTCTCCATTTCCTATTATATCTATTTTATAAAGTTCATTATTCTTGAAATATCCGGTAAGGGATCTGCCTTTAATCTGATTAAACCTTACCGTGTCTACCTGGCTTGCAATAAAGGATGAATTATATAATTCCAGTCTGTCTGTCTGACGGTTTTTAGTGAAGACTGCCATAGAATCTGATGTTAGCTGGTTCTCCTCTGACCAGATTACAGGGTCCCTGTATAACCTGATAACCGAATCCTGAAATGAGTAGGATAGAGAATCGCATTTTGCCTGCAAATTCAGGCTGAAGATCCTGCATCCATGGAAGGCTTTCATCAGTCTGTAACCTTTTGCTGAAGAATCAGATACCGTAATTGCACTTATAGTATCAGCATGAAGGAAAAGTGAATCTCCTTTTGAAACCTGAATGAACATAGCCTTCTTAGTGACCAAAAACCTTTCTGGTTGCTTATAGTACCAGGCATAATCGCCTTTTACAATAAGGTTGTTTGTAGTGTCCTGGATAACCACGTTTCTGAATGATTCCCCATAACCGGTACTATCATTGAAAAAGAGAGAATCGCCATGAACGATCTGTTTCTTATTGTCAATCATAGCATTTTTCCATACAGATGTAATTTCATTCTTTGTATCGTACCATCCTTTCTCACAATACATATAAATACTGTCACCTTTAAGTTCAGTAGGACCTGTAAAAAATGAAGTTTCCGTTTGTGTATTGTAATCCATTGTGTCAGCGGTCATTACATAATCAGGATTGACAATTTTAACACTATCCTTGAAATGAAACAGGCTCTGGGATACATAATATATGCCTATAATACTTGTCAGAGTATTATCGGAATTTGTCATCCTGCCTCTGTCGTCATATCGGGCGATCTCATTTTTCACATCGTAATTAATTGTATCGGTATAGAGATGAGTTTCTTTATCTATGAGTTCCACATTTCCTTTTACAATTGCCAGTTCACTCTTTCCATCATAAAAAAGATAATCACCGTAAAGATCAAGAGTATCTCCCTGCTCAATATGTACTTTACTGAAAGCTGCTACCTGATTCTTATCAGGAAAATAGTGGGCACTGTCGCACCTCATTGTAATTTCATTGTGCTGGATCAAAACATTTCCGACAAAATGGTGGACATCTTTTCCTGTCAGATTATCTTTCACCATAGAATCCTCATCAGCATATTTAAGTTCGATTGCTCTTTTACCCGGTCTGTTTTCTGGGATGATCTGTGAATGGAGAACAGGTGAGAATGACAGTATTATAGCGACATAAAGTATATGTCTGATAGAAAATATTTTACTCGTGTCACTAAATAGTTTTATTTCAACCATCCTTGTTGTAAGAAGTCGCATGATTTGAATTCATCACTTATTTTCAGATAAGTGACCTCTGTTTTATCTTTAATCCATTTATCAAAGACTTTTGTCTTTTCGTTCATTATTGCTGCATTGTAAATGTTCTGGTAATCATCTTTCAGATTCGCAGTGTGTGCCGGCAACTCATTATCAAGTTTTACTATTCTGAAAACCACATTATTATTCTCATCTGTTGTCCTGAAGGGATCAGATATCTCTCCAACTTTCATATCTCTTACTTTTACGTACATATCCTTGTTCAATTCTTCGAGAGAGAACCATGTAACACGTGATGAAGGATCTGCACTTACAAGTTTGCCTCCATTTAATCTGCTGTCCAGATGAGTTGAAAACCTGTATGCGGCATCTTTGAATTTGAGGCTGTCTTTTCTGATAAGGTTTGCCAGGCTGTCGAGTTTTGAAAATGCCAGATCAGCCTGTTCAGGTTTTACCTTTGGCCTGATAAGAATATGACGTGTATTAACAAGATCACCCTTACGGTCAATAAGCTGAATTATATGGAATCCAAATTTCGATTCAACAATTTTGGAGACTGTATTCTTTGTGAGACTGAATGCTGCATCTGCATATGCTTTTTCAAGTTCGCCCCTTGTCATGAATCCAATTTCTCCACCGGCTTTTGCAGATCCATCATCTTCAGAGTATAATCTTGCCAGTACAGTGAAGCTTTTGCCAGCAAGGATCTGACCTCTTATATCAAGAAGTTTTTGCCTGGCTTCAGCCTTGTTATCCTCATTGGAAGGAGGATCGATCTGAATAATACTTATTTCATATTTTGCAGGAACGACCGGGAGACTGTCTTTCGGAATACTGGAATAATATCTTTTTAATGCAGAAGGGGTTATTTTCAGGTTCTTGGTTATTGAGTTCTGAACTTCAGATACAGTCTCCTGTTCCAGCAGGGTTTTCTTTATATCCCTTCGTATTTCAAACATACTCTTCCTGAAATAGCTTACCAGGGCCTCTTCACTTCCCGCGCGTCTGATAGCATCATTCATTTTCATATTCAGCATACCCTCAACTGCATCATCAGTAACAGTGATACTGTCGATCCTGGCCTGGTCGAGGAACATTTTTGAAACAAGCATCTCATGAAATACATCGCACCTGAGCTGGTCTATCGGTGCCTTGTTCCCACTTCGTCTGAGATCAGACACAACGCTCTCCAGATCAGAGAGATAGATAACCTCATTACCGACAATTGCTGCAATTGATTCAACCAGCACCTGAGAACTTGCAACAAATACCCCGGGCAGAAATAAAGTTATCAGAATCAGGCAGAATCTTAATTTTCTTTTCATAATAATATAATTGATTAAATGGTATTGCTGAACGGGTTCCGGTAATCAGGACCAGATTCATCTTTATTAATATATCTTAAAGTTATTTTCTTTTAATGCTTGATTATAAATTCCATTCTCAAGAGATTGAATAAATTCAAATCTTCTGGTATTCCAGATTATTCGCTTTATATCATCCTTCACATATTCAAATGGGGCAGGGGTAGACCTGAGTCGGTAATCCCTTATTGAGATCAAATAGACAGAGCTGGAATCGTGGGTTTCAAAGAAAGTGTTTCTTTTAAGAAAGTTCTCTTCGTTTTCAATATCTTCCTGTAATTCAACTTTTAACCTGTCTATTGGAACCCATTCTTCATTAAAATCGTCAAACTTTTCAGCAAACTGATAACAAATACTCTCAAGTTGTTGCAGCTCCTTCTGATCATTTGAGCGGGCAAGCATCTTTATCTTATCTATATCAGGTGTCTCAACCGGAAGTTTAATAAAGAGCGCCTTCACAATGTTTGAGCCGAGTATAAAGCTTTTCTCATTTGCTGAATAATAATTTTCCAACTCCTGTTCAGACAGAGCAGTATCAAGCTTTTCAAGCATCATTTGTCTTTGATACTGATAGATTACCAGGTTAGTCCTGGTCTCTTCAAGCTGTTGAGCTATATTATCTTTAAGTTGAGGTGACAGGTTATCTTCAGCTTTTTGCAAAAGCAGCTGTCTCTTTGCCCATTTATTTATGTAATTATGAATTATAGCCACACTATCAGTATCATTCAACCCATTCTGGATGAGCTTTGGAATTTCATCATAGAAAAGTATAATTCTTCCCACTTCTGCAACCGGAATTCTTTTGGCTGTGTTACTATTTTTATTACAACCTGCTGAAAGAAATATGGCAAATAAAATAATTATTGTTCTATTCATTGTTCAACTTCCTCTTTACTTCTTCAAGTACCAAACTATCAATCTTAACGCTATATTTTTCCTTTAATTGTCCGACCCATTCACTCTCAAGGGATTCCTGGTAACCCGTAATCATTTCTTCCTGAACCTCTTCATATTTTAAAGGAACAGGATCAANCACTTTCTTTATCACTATTATTGATGGAAAACCTCCGATTGTGAGAGATTGCCAACCTGTAATCCATTGTATCTTATCAATTTCAGGATCATCTCCTTTATTCCATGTCGCCTCTTTTATAAAAAGTATAGTGTCATTTTTATTATTAAATTTTCCACTAAGGCGATTATCTGTATAAGGTTTCTGTGAATATTTTTTATAGGCAGATGTAAGAGCTTTTTTTCCATCAGCTGATTTTAGTGTGAAAAGTTTAGCATCTATTCCACCGCGTGTAAGATAAGTGTTTTTATGATCTTCGTAATAATGGTGCAGTCCTGTGGAGTCACTAATTCTGTTCCAGACTTTTTTACTTGAGATTTCAAACAGAAGTATTCCGTCATGGAATTCGTTCATCAGATACCTGAATTCAGGATATTTCTTTTCCAGGACCGAATTCTCATAATTTAACAGATGATCAGATGCTCTTGCTTCGATTGAATTAGTAATGAAAATGGCAGAATCTTTTGTAGCAATCACAGGTCCTCTGTTTTCAATATAATCTGTAAAATCATTAGTTGTAATATACTGGTTTGCAAATGAATATAAGTTTATTGCAGGCATGCTTGCCCTGTTGTATTTTTTTAATCCCTGAATAATAAGCGTATCGGTATTTTCAACAAACCATTTATACGCAACCTCATTTATCCTGAAGTTATACTCTTTCTTAAGTTTTTCAGTAAATGATTTCTTGCTGAGTGAATTAAGATATGACTGGTTGATCTTACTTTCGAGATATGATCTTGATTCTTCGAAGCTACTTTGAATTTTCCTTTCACGTAGTTTAATTATATGCCAGCCATAGATTGTCCGGACTGGTTTAGTGTAACTACCGGTATCAACGAGTGAAAATGCAGCTTCTGAAAATTCATTTATCATCTCACCTGTTCCAAACCAGCTGAGTTCTCCGCCTTTGAGAGCTGATTCTTTATGATCAGAATATTTTTTCGCAAGCTCCCCAAATGGTATACCCTCCCGGATCTTACCATAGATATCATTAATCTCTTCTTCTGCCAATTTCGTCTCTTTCTCCGGTGTTCCGGGAGGAGATGCCTTCATTATATGAGCAACTTTAATTCTGCCTTTTGACTGACGCTTATCGGCGACTTTGATGATATGGTATCCGTAAGGGGTTCTGACTGGAGGTGATATTGCACCTTTCTTCAGGGTATATGCGAAATCTTCAAATGGCATTATCATCTGAAATACTGTAAAATAACCAAGGTTCCCTCCATTTACCTTAACAGACTGATCATCGGAGGTAGCCCTGGCTACCTCTTCGAATGATTCACCTTTGATAATTCTTGCTCTGATACCGGAAGCTTTTTCCCATGCTTTCAGGGTATCTTCAGGAGATGCTTCCTGAGGTAAAGCAATCAGAATATGCCATGCGTTTATTTCAGTCAGAGACCTTTGATAAGCTTTCTGAAGCAGCTTTTCTTTTGTTTCAGTGTCGGTAAGATAGTTCTGGGCAAGCTGGTTCCGGTAGCCATTGAGCTCGCTTCTGAATGCCTCTGTTGTATCATATCCTTCAGAAAGGGCATCTGCAACTTTAAGTTTAAACACAATAAATTGTTGAAGGTAGAGGTCTGTGTTAACAGGTTTGTCCGGCTCAAGGCTTTTTTTATACATCCTGACAAATTCTCCTGACTGGATCTTATTCCCGCCCACAGTCATCAATACTTTATCATTTAAATCCTGAGCCCGGCAAATGACCGGTAGCAGAATTACTATAATTATCAATAAGGATGATCTGAACTTCATCAGGATATGCTGATTCCGGTTATTCAAATGATTTTCTGCTATAATTTGGAGATTCCCTCGTTATAGAAACATCGTGCGGATGACTTTCTATAATTCCTGAATTAGTGATTCTTACAAATTTCCCATCTTTTTTGAGAGCGCTGATATTTTTAGCTCCAAGATAACCCATTCCTGCTCTCAAGCCTCCTGTCATCTGATAAATTACTTCAGCCAGTGTTCCTTTATACGGCACTCTGGCAGCAATTCCTTCAGGAACAAGTTTCTTGATATCATCCTCGATATCCTGAAAATAACGGTCTTTTGAACCCTGCTGCATGGCTTCAATTGATCCCATACCCCTGTATGCCTTGAACTTACGACCGTTATAAATTATGGTTTCTCCAGGTGATTCTTCAACCCCCGCAAAAAGTGAGCCTGCCATTATTGAATCTGCACCCGCAGCAATGGCTTTAATAATATCACCGGAATACCTGATACCACCATCTGCTATGACAGGAATTCCGGAACCTTCTATCGCTTTCGCCACATTATAGATTGCTGAAAGCTGAGGGATCCCAACACCAGCAATTACCCTGGTAGTACAGATTGAACCTGGTCCGATACCAACTTTAACCGCATCGGCACCTTCATCAGCAAGTTTCTTAGCTGCTTCGCCAGTACCAATATTCCCGGCAATTACATCAATTGAGGGATAATTCCTTTTGATTTCTCTCAGTATATTTATGACATTTATTGAATGGGCATGAGCTGTATCAATTGCTATTGCATCTACGCTTGCATTTATCAGAGCTTCAACTCTTAGAAGAGTGTCAGAAGCAATTCCTACTGCCCCGGCTACTCTCAGTCTTCCCTTGTCATCCTTGCATGAGTTCGGGCGGTCTTTGGTTTTTGTAATGTCTTTATATGTGATGAGTCCGATAAGTTTACCCGATTCATCAATCATGGGCAGCTTTTCTATCTTATGCTTCTGAAGTATTCTGGCAGCGGCTTCAAGATTTGTCTGATGATTCGTTGTAATAAGACTTGTAGTCATAACCTCGGTTATCTTCCGGGAACGGTTATTTTCAAATCGCAGATCCCTGTTAGTAACGATCCCTTTCAGAATGCCATTATTGTCAATAACAGGAATACCTCCGATTTTGTATTCACTCATTAAATTCATAGCTTCTCCAACCGTAGCATCAAGATTAATGGTAATGGGATCAAAGATCATAACATTCTCAGCCCTTTTGACCCGTTTTACCTGTGCCGCCTGGTTTTCAATTGTCATATTCTTATGTATAACACCGATCCCGCCTTCCATAGCAATTGCTATTGCCAGATCATCTTCTGTAACAGTATCCATCGCAGCTGAAACAACAGGTGTATTGATACGGATATTTCTTGTGAACATGGAACTGAGATCCACTTCCCTGGGAAGTACCTCAGAATACGAAGGAACCAGAAGAACATCATCAAAGGTTAATCCTTCATAAAGTATCTTATCCTTAATAAATGACATCAGATGAGATTTTAAGTTTTTGATGGCGCAAATTACGAAAAAAAAACAGATCTAGTAAATCCTTTCATCTTTTAACTGTATGAAATCCATTAACCGCAAAGAACACAAAGAAGGCTCAAAGAGCGCAAAGTTTATTTCTTAAGAGTAATCTCTTTGGGAATTTTGGATTTATACCTATGCGATCTCTGCTGTTCAAAGGATTTGTTAATGTCCTCATAATCTCTTAAATTGAATAACAGTTACTACATTTGTATCTAGTGTAATCCGGAATGAATATTGAACCATATATACAGGTTTTAACAAAATACTGGGGCTTCTCCTCCTTCAAACCTTTACAGGAAGAGATAATCAGGTCTGTTGCTGAAGGAAAGGATACCCTTGGGCTAATGCCTACAGGTGGCGGCAAATCAATTACTTTCCAGGTTCCGGCTCTGGTCCAGGATGGAATATGCCTGGTCATAACCCCGCTTATTGCTCTGATGAAGGATCAGGTAAATCGTCTTAATAGTCTGGAAATAAAATCTATAGCGATTCATTCGGGGATGTCTGGTGAAGAGATTGAAATTGCTTTGGAGAATGCAATCTATGGAGATTATAAGTTCCTTTATGTATCGCCAGAGAGAATTTCAACGAGGATTTTTCAGGGGAAGGTTGGCCGCTTAAACCTCTCACTTGTTGCCATAGACGAAGCACACTGTATTTCACAATGGGGATATGATTTCAGGCCTTCATATCTGAAGATTGCTTCCCTGAGAGATCATATTTCTGACAAAGTTCCCTTCCTGGCTCTAACCGCGTCCGCTACCCCTCAGGTTATTGAAGATATAATGAAAAGGCTGGCTTTCAGAGGAAAAAACGTTCTAAGAACAAGTTTTGACAGGAAAAATATTTCGTACCTGGTAAGGAAAGTTGAAGATAAGGGTACTTATCTTATCAAAACTCTTCAAAAAGCAAAAGGAAGTGGTATTGTGTATGTGCGAAGCAGGAAGAGATGCAAAGAGGTAGCTGAACTGCTTGTGACAAATGGCATAAGCGCAGATTTCTATCATGCAGGATTAACTGATGAATTACGCGATAAAAAACAAAATTCATGGACAATAGGTGAAACCCGGGTAATAGTTTCCACCAATGCCTTTGGAATGGGCATAGATAAATCTGAAGTACGTTTCGTAATTCATTGGGATATACCTGATTCTATTGAAAATTATTTCCAGGAGAGTGGGAGGGCAGGTCGTGATTATAAACCTGCATCTGCTGTCCTTCTGTATTCACCGGCTGATAAGAGCCGGCTTATTGACACAATCAGAAAAAAGTTTCCTCCCGTTGAAAAAATTAAAGACACTTATGAAGCTTTATGCAATTTTCTTCAGGTTCCACTGGGATCAGGAAAAGATAATGTTTTTGATTTTAATATTGCAGATTTCGTTTCAAAATACCGTTTACCCGTAATCGAAACATTTAACAGCCTTCAGTTTCTTCAGCGGGAAGGTTACATGGAATTCACTGAAGAGATTAACAACCCGTCAAGGGTACATTTTATTGTCAGCCGCGATGATCTGTATAAATTCCAGGTTGCAAACGAATCGTTCGATGGATTTATAAAGCTTCTCCTGAGATCATATACTGGTATGTTCACTGAATTTGTACCGATAAATGAGGAAGCTCTCTCAAGAAAATCTGCTGCCACAAGGGATACCATATACCAATATCTTGTTAAGTTATCTTCGCTGAATATTATAAGATTCATTCCCGGAAAAAAGGCAGCTCTTGTTATATTTACAGAAGAGCGACTCGTCCGAAAAGCATTAATGATTTCTCCCGACAATTATCTTCATGTGAAAGAGAAATATGAAATCAGGCTCAATAAAATGATAGAATATGCAGATTCGGATAACCATTGCAGGTCTGTATTTCTTCTGGGTTATTTTGGGGAAGAAGCTGACCGGTGCGGTATTTGCGATGTATGCCGTGAACGAAATGAACTTGACCTGAGCAAATATGAGTTTGATGTAATTCTAGAAGAGATAAAAACTATACTTGAGTCAAATAGCCCTGATGCTGAGGAACTGGTGAAAATGATAGATTATACCGAAGATAAAGTGATTAAGGTTATACGCTGGCTGCTCGATCACAATAAAATAGTTCAGGATATTTATCATAAACTTACCTGGAAGTCATAAACTGCAGGGCAAATTATTTATACGAATTAGGTACCTGTTGCAGATTTTACTAAAAAGAAGATTTTATCCGGGAATAGCATTTTTCAATACATATTCATTGATCCTGGATGGGACCGGACCAATATAGTGAAAGCCTTCAGCCCAGGCCAGACCATATTTTTCACCAAGTTTTTTATCTGAGTCCAGTACAAATTCTTTTATGTAGTTGACATTGGCGGTATTGTCATCATTGCCAAGGATTGGTAGTTTCTTTCCCTCCTCTCCCAGTTTTTTCCTTAACCTGGCGCCTGTATTCCCTCCGGGTCCCTGGGTTTTGCATACAATATTGCTTTCAACCTTTACATCTATGAATTTGCTGATATCCACAATTCGGTTAACAAGCTGAGGACCTCTGGCAAAATAGTACATTTCATTTACAGTATGAGGCTGAACAACCTCAAGCTGTTCCGGATAATCAGTACTCATCCCAGCCATCCATCGCGCAGCTTCGACTGCTCTGGCAGTGACATAGTGGTCAGGGTTTTCTTCGTATAGTCCATAAGGGTCATAACATACCAAAGTGTCTATCTTTAACAACCTGAAAAGAAATATAAGTCTGCCTTTGATCTCCTGAATGTTATATTCATCCATCCTGTGGTTGCTATAGTTCAAATCGTAGGTTTTTTTAAGCCCAAGTACTTTTGAAACTGCGTCATTATCTTTTTCATTATTCAAAAACCTTTCACCACTACTTGCTCCTGCGCCGGCAGCTTCATCATTAGAGGTTCTGATAAGATATCCGGTATATCCTTCATATATGAGTTTGGCAACCGTACCGGCAGCATAAATCGGAATATCATCGCAATGAGGCTGAATTACTGCAAGGTTTTTCCCAATGTGAGGCTTACCTTCAGAAGGTTTTTCAATTATTACATCATCCAGGTTATATACAGAATCAGCTCTATGATCTGATTTCTGTTCTGAAAAGGCCAATGAACCATAGGCAGCAGGAATAACAGCTCCCAATGCCATATTCTTTGTAATAAAACTTCTTCTTTTCATAATAATAGTATTTTATTCAAAAATCCTTCCGGTGAACATTTATCTGTAAATCATTTATCCGGTACTATTTCAATTATACACAAACTTTTTGGATTAAGGATAAAGTCAACATGAATCTTTTCATTAGAATAAGCCGTGAGAAATCTTTTTCCATCAGCTTCAATAATATTTATTTTGCCTGTCGGAGGGAGCTCATAGTCACTGGAATGTAAACTGAAATCTACTCTGAAAGGATTATCGCTGATACTTGCCAGTGCTATTCCTACCTGTTTATTGTCAGCCTGCCAGGTCCCCGAATAGATCAGAGGAAATGTGCCATGCAAAGTCGTAACAGTATTTCCTTTTTTCCCTGCATAAATCGATAACCTGGAAATATTAAATCCTTCCTCCGGGCTATTTATATCAGGCGATCTTAAAAATTTCCCGTATAATAAATACTGTAAACCATGGTTTCTTGTTTTAGCCAGGTTTAACAGGTACTTTATTTCCTCCATTCGGTCTGATGCAAGAAAGCTCTGATAGTTTGCGATTGTAGGTTGCAGGCCCCAGACAAAAGATCTTGCCTGTTCCATTAAAAACTGCTTATTAAAACCTTTGTCAAGGAGCTTCAAAGGTTCTTTCGGTGCATATTCCTTTGGCCATAGTTTATCATATGGAGGAACGATTAAAGAGGAGTAGTTTCCATAAGTAATTCCATACTGATGATAAACAGCCTGAAAAAATGGTATTGTTTCCCATGGCCCTATACCTGCGTATCTTTCTTTGCTCACATCAAGAGTAAGAAACAGATCGAGATATGGCAGCCATACTTCA
>JGI20214J51088_10000180_pt1 | contig 45879 bp, 45 predicted proteins | sample WetSurMetagenome_FD_51088 | JGI IMG/M metagenome (IMG submission 51088) | reverse complement strand
AATGATTTTTCGGTTATGCTTTCAAAATTCTCAAAGTCCAAAAGAGAACCTCTTCTCTGTGCTCATAACGGGAAAGAATTTGATTTTCCCTATATAGCAAGAAGAATGATAATAAATGGTATTGTTATTCCGGATTTACTCGATAATGCGGGAAAGAAACCCTGGGAAGTAAAACTGCTTGATACAATGGATCTTTGGAAATTTGGTGATTATAAGAATTATACATCGCTGGATCTTCTTACATCCATACTTGGGATCCCCTCTCCTAAAGACGATATTGATGGAAGCATGGTTGCCGGAATCTATTATGAAGAGAATGATATTGAACGTATTGTCCGGTATTGTGAAAAAGATGTTCTGGCAATTACTCAGGTCCTACTGAGGTTTATGAACCAGCCATTAGTAGCTGCTGATAAAATTGAGTCAGTTACTTTTTTGTAGCTAGCCTCACCCTTTCCCGTCCCCTGCTCCCAGGAGAGTGGGAGAGGCTGATCCTTTTAACTATAAGTATCACAGTTATTAACCCCTGATATTTAGTTGAATGGGATAATCAAAACTATATCAGATAGTTATCCCCTTCTCCCCTGGGAGAAGGGGCCGGAGGATGAGGCAAGAAAAAGGAGGTTGGAGAGGGTTGGATCTTAACTGTCTTCCAGCAATCTCTTCAGGTTCTTTATAACTTCGTCAGGTCTGTCGACATGGATCCAATGACCTGCATTTGTGACTGTTACAAGCTCTGCTGCAGGAAAAACATTTTGTATATCACCAAAATCANTGGTAGAGAGATACGCGGAATTCTCCCCTTTCAGGAAGATAACCGGGAATCCCGTGACCTCATGATTCAGGAAGGTTTTACGATCTATTCCTTCCATGATCTTATCCAGGTTTTTCAAAAGGGATGAGGTATTTATCTTCCAGGTGAATTTGTTATCTGCAGTTCGAAGCAGGTTTTTAAGGATAAATCCCCTTACCTTTTCATCAGGAATTTTTTCCATCAGCAAGGACATAGCTTCACTTCGATCCGAAATTTTTGTCAGATCAATTGACAGCATCGTAGTAAGGATGGTTAAGTGCTCATTATAAACATGATGCCTTGTAGATTCGTTCACAAATGGTGATATATCTGCTATCAGGAGTCCATCCAGCATTTCAGGCCATTTCAGCGCAAAAGATAGTGCTGTTTTACCTCCCATGCTATGACCGGCCAGAAAGAATTTCTTTATTTTTAAACTCTGAATAAGCTCAAAAAGATCATCTCTCATTGAATCATAATCATGCCGGCTGTCATGTGGAGACTGACCATGATTTCTCTGGTCGGGCAGATACACGGAATAGGTATCACTAAGGTTCTTTGCGATTGTAACCCAGTTATCGGACGATCCATACAGACCATGTAAAATTACAAGAGGTGGTCCGTTACCATATTTCCTGTAAAACAATTTCATCAGACCAGTTGACGCTTGTACATCTGAATTGTGTTCTCAAGTCCCAGGTATAAAGCATCCGAAATCAGGGCATGGCCTATCGACACTTCATCAAGCCATGGGATATTCTGATGAAAATATCTCAGGTTTTCAAGATTCAGATCATGTCCGGCGTTTANGCCCAGTCCTGCANTGCGTGCTATCTCAGCAGCGTTGATGAANGGTGCAATAGCNTCTATGGCATTCTGTGTAAACTCTGTGGCATAAGGTTCGGTGTAAAGTTCAATCCTGTCTGTTCCGGTCAGAGCCGCATTTTCTATATTTATATGATTGGTGTCAACAAACAAAGAGGTTCTTATGCCCTCTTTCCTGAAAGTGGAAACTATATCAGTAAGAAATTTCCTGTTTTTTAATGTATCCCATCCGGCATTTGAAGTTATTGCATCATGAGGATCCGGTACGAGAGTAACCTGATCGGGTTTTACAGAAAGAACAAGATTAATAAAATCCAGTGATGGATAGCCTTCAATATTGAATTCAGTTGTTATCAGGGGTTTGATATCAAGGACATCATTATATCTTATATGCCTCTCATCAGGACGGGGATGAACTGTAATTCCATCTGCCCCGAAAAGCTGACAGTTGATAGCCGCAGTTAATACATTTGGCATGTTTCCGCCACGGGCATTTCTGAGTGTTGCAATCTTATTGATATTTACGCTTAACTTTGTCATTATAATATTTGTAATGATTTTCCGTATTGTTATTAGTGGTACAAAATTACAATAACTGGATTTTTTTTTACTATTTTAGTTGAAAATAAAAGCGGTGATGGTCGCAAAAGACTTAATATCAGAAGTAATTCCTACTTTAAAGACATCGGATCTGGGACAGACAGCATTAAACTGGATGGAGATTTTCAGGATATCTCATTTGCCTATTGTAAATAATCAGGAATTCCTCGGCCTTATCTCAGATGCAGATATATATGATATGAATAAGCCTGACGAACCTATAGGAAACCACGCTCTTACATTGCTTAAACCTTATGTCACAACTGAACAGCATATTTTTGAAGTAATAGGACTCGCTTCAAGGCTTAAACTTTCAGTTGTTCCCGTGCTGGATTCAAAGAATCATTTTAAGGGGGTGATAACCACAAATGATCTGATAAGACATATCGCCGGGATATCTTCAATGGATCAGCCAGGTGGAATAATAGTACTTGAACTAATTGAAAGGGATTATTCGCTCTCACAGATTGCCCAGATTGTTGAAAGTAACAATGTTAAAGTCCTTAGTATGTATATTACATCGCCTCCGGAGTCTACAAAACTGGAGGTAACACTTAAGGTTAACACCAGCGATTTTATATCGGTAATTAAAACTTTCGAGCGGTACAATTATGAGGTTAAAACATGGGTAACAAATAATGACTCAATTGACGAGTTCTATTCTGAGCGATTTGACCTCCTGATGAAATATCTTAATATCTGATAAAATATGCTTGAGAGAGTAGCCATATACAGTAAAGACAATAACTCAAAGACGAGAGATGGGGTCAACCGGCTGGTATCTGAATTTTGCCGTAGAGGTATCCTGATCCAGATATATCAGAAATCTGAAGAGAGCGTTATTTGTCCTGACGGAGAAAAGATTGAACGTTTTACCGATTTGTCGACAATCTCGGGATTACCCGATATGGTATTGAGTGTTGGCGGAGATGGTACATTTCTTGAAACAGTTTTAAAAGTTAAGGATCTTGGGATTCCGATAGCCGGTGTTAATACAGGCAGAATGGGATTCCTGGCTAATATTTCAGATGAGGAGATAGGGCGCTCAATTGATATGCTGTGCCATGGAGAATACGAGATAATTGAAAGATCTCTTCTGGATATTTCAGAACCAGCCCGGTTGTTTACAGGCAATTCATCGACTGCTCTGAATGAGATTGCTGTTCAGAAAGCGGACCAGAGCATGCTGACAATAATAGTATATGTAAATGATATTTACCTGAATACATATTGGTCTGACGGATTGATTGTCTCAACAGCCACTGGTTCAACAGCTTATAATCTGAGTGTCGGTGGTCCTATTCTGATGCCAGAGGATGAGAGTATAATTGTATCCCCCATCTCTCCTCATAACCTGACGAACAGACCAATTATTCTTTCAGGTGACAGCAGATTGAAGATGATAATTGAAGGAAGGAGTACAGGATTTCTTGTAACATGCGATTTCAGATCAAAGAGATTGCCATTCACTGAAGAGATCCATATCATAAAAGCACCGGTAAAACTCAAGACGGTAATGTTGAAAGGCACTGATTTTTACAGCACTCTCAGAAATAAACTGATGTGGGGTGCAGACAGGAGGAACTGATTCATTTATTTATATAATAAATTCATTTGTTTAAGATTATTATATTTGCATAAGTTACGAAACAGTAATGCTCATGAAAAGGACTGTATTATTCATATTTCTTTTGTGCCTGATTGTTCAACTGGGCGANGCCCAGCAATTGTGGAAAAGGAAAAGATATGAAGCCAGTGCAGGTTTGGGACCTTCATTTTTCTTCGGAGATATCGGTGGATACTCAAAGACTAAAAATGTTCTGGGTATACGGGATCTGAGTTTTTTACAGACCCGATTCGACCTTAATCTTAATGTTAAATACAGAATAACGCAGGAAATTAGTGCAAGACTGAGTCTTACTTATGGATTACTGCATGCTACCGATGCCAGAGGGTCAAATGTGGCGAGAGCATATGAGGCTAAAATTTCGATATTCGAACCTGCGCTTATCGGAGAATACTATTTTATTAAGAACAGGGCAGAAGGGAGTTACCTGTTTTCCAAAGACAGAGGTGCCTCCGGGTTAAAAGGATTTCTTCAGAAGCTTGATTTTTATGCCTTCACGGGAGTTGGTGGTCTGAGTTATTCAATCAAGGCAAATGATAAACTATTGGCCCACGGTTTGACTCCCAGCGGGTTCACGGCTGTTATCCCTGTTGGCCTTGGATCCAGTATAGTATACTCTCCCAATTTCAATTTTGGAGTTGAGATAGGTGGCAGATATTCATTTTCTGATAATATTGATGGCTACACTTCACAACATTCCAGCTCAAAAGACGTTTATTATTTTTTCAACATCACTATTACGTATAAGCTGAAAACAGGATCCAATGGATTACCCTCTTTCAGATGAAAATGAGCCGGACAAGTTTTAATGAAAAGAATAAAATCGGTTTTATTGTTTATATCTCTAGCGCTAACCCTCTCAGCTCAGCGAAGTTCTGATTATGGTGTTTTTGCGGGTGTCTCATCATACCTTGGTGATATTAATACAAACAGACTTCTTTATTCACCCCTGCCTTCCGCTGGAATTTTCTACAGGTATAACCTTCATCCGCGACAGGCTGTCAGGGCCAGTCTTTTCTTCGGTGGTATCCAGGCTAATGACCTTGATTTCAAAAATGATTTTCAACAAACGAGGAAAGCAAATTTTTCAGGAACAGTCGGTGAGTTTTCTCTTCAGTTTGAATTTAATTTTCTGCCTTATACAACTGAAGGTAAACCATGGGACTATACGCCATATCTTGCAGCAGGAGGGGGGATTGCATTTATCAATGCTGTGACTCAGAGTTACATTCCTGTAATCCCTTTTTCTATCGGGTTTAAGGTCAATGTATATAAAAATATCGGATTGGAAGCTGAATATGGTTTTCGTAAAACATTTTATGATAACTTTGACGGCTTAAAAGATTTGGTTGCCCCGTCTGACGTTGCATGGATTCATAACAATGACTGGTATTCGTTTACAGGAATTGCAGTCACCTGGAAAATCTATAGCAGATTAGCCGGTTGTCCGGCATTCAATGATGTGGATTCGAAAAGAAAACGGTAGGTTATGCCGCTAAGGGAAAAGATAAAAATGGAAAAGTTGCCTTCTCATGTGGCAATAATTATGGATGGAAACGGAAGATGGGCAAAGCAAAGAGGCCTTGATAGGGTATTTGGACATCAGCAAGGTGTTGTTGCTGTTCGGGAAGTGATAGAGACTGCAGCAGAATTAGGAATACAGTATCTGACTCTTTATGCATTTTCAACTGAAAACTGGGACAGGCCTAATGATGAAGTATCAGCATTAATGAGAATTATGATCGAGTCCCTTAATAAAGAAACAGATACACTATTGAAAAATAATATCAGGCTTAAGGCTATCGGAGATGTCGGAAGGCTTGCAGATGATGTGAGGAACAGATTGTTTGAGACTATTAATCTTACATCAGTTGGTACCGGACTTACGCTTGTGATTGCGATAAGCTACAGTTCACGCTGGGAGATAATGGAAGCGGCAAGGAGAATTTCTCAGGAAGTGGAAATGGGTAATCTCAATACAAATACACTGAAGGAAGAAGATTTTGAAAAGTACCTTACTACCTCAGGAATACCCGATCCTGAGCTTATGATAAGAACCAGTGGAGAACTGCGAGTAAGCAATTTTCTCCTGTGGCAGCTGGCATATACTGAATTGTACTTTACTGATATACTTTGGCCTGATTTTGGTAAGGAAGACTTTTATAAAGCTATAATTGACTTCCAGAAAAGAGAAAGAAGATTTGGAAAAACAAGTGAACAGTTTTTGGAAAAATGATGAAATAATGGTGATCTTAAAAATCAAAAGAAGTTTTGTAGCAATATTACTGACTCTGTTGAGTCTTTCATTGTACGCACAGGAGAAGCAGGAAATTATTGATTTCATGAAATCCGAAGATTATATTATCGGTGGAGTATCAATTTCAGGTGTACGATACCTTGACGCAAACGCACTTATAGGAATTTCCGGTCTGAGATTAGGTCAGGAGATAACTGTTCCGGGAGATGCTGTAACAACAGCTGCTCAGAAACTGTGGCAACAGGGACTATTTTCAGATGTAAGGATTTCGATCAGCAAAGTTGTTTCAGATTCTGTATTCCTTGATATATATCTTCAGGAAAGGCCAAGAATATCATCAGTGAAATTTAACGGATTGAAAAATTCAGAGATTACTGATCTGAATCCAAAATTAAGTCTTCCAATCGGATCGCAGGTTACTCCCTATTTACTTAATAATGCAAAAAAAATTATAAGGGATCATTTTGTTGAAAAGGGCTTTCTCAATACTGATGTAAGTTTCATACAGAAAGATGATCCTGATCAGCCTAATAATGTCATTCTCAGCATAAATGTCGATAAGAAGTCCAAAGTAAAGATNGCAGATATCACTTTCGTCGGGAATGAATTTTTTGAAGCTAAAAAACTTCGGCGTCAGCTTAAAGGAACCAAGGTGAAGAATCTCAACTTTTTCAGAGCTTCAAAATANATCGGGGAAAAGTTTGAGGAGGATAAGGGTAAGCTGACAACCTTTTACAATGACAACGGTTTTAAGGATTTCGCCATACTTTCTGATTCGCTTTACCCTGTCTCTGAAGACCGCGTTGCACTACTGATAAGAATTGATGAAGGGAAACAGTACTTTCTTAGAGATGTGAATTGGGTTGGGAACAGTGTTTACAGGAAGGAAGATCTGACCAAGATGTTCAATGTCAAGAAAGGATCAGTCTATAATCAGTCTCTTATCCTCGACCGGCTTAACGGGGCCAAAGGTGCAGAAGATGCAGTAAGTAATCTTTATCAGGATAACGGTTACCTCTTTTCAAGGCTTACCCCTGTCGAGAAGAAGATAGATAATGACTCTATTGATCTTGAAATCAGGATTTATGAAGGTGATCAGGCTTATCTTAACAATGTTCTGATTCAGGGAAATACAAGAACAAATGAACACGTTGCACGGCGTGAACTTTATACACTTCCGGGGGATCTCTTCAGTAAGGAAAAGATAATCAGGTCCATTCGTCAATTGGGTGTGTTAGGTCATTTTGATCCTGAAAAGATTAATCCGACTCCGCTTCCCGATATAACTAATGGAACTGTCGATCTCCTCTATAAACTTGAAGAGAGACCAAATGATCAGTTTGAAGTATCCGGCGGATGGGGAGCAGGAATGCTTGTAGGTACAGTGGGTGTGAGGTTCAATAATTTCGCCATGCGCAACTTCTTCAAACTTCATGAGTGGAAACCATACCCTTCGGGTGATGGCCAGTCTCTCAGCCTCAGAGCCCAGTCAAACGGTAAGGTTTATTCATCATATAATATTTCTTTTGTTGAACCATGGCTAGGAGGTAAAAATCCAAATACATTTTCTGTATCTCTATATGAGTCAATAATGAAAGGAGAGAATGACCAGTCAATGGTAATAGATGGTGCAACCCTTGGGCTTGGAAAAAGGCTTTCATGGCCCGATGACTGGTTCTCACTCTATGGTGAATTGAGCTATCAGAGGTATGTGCTTAATAATTATAGTGTTTACAGGTTCCTTTTTGAAAACGGCCAATCGAATCTCTTTAGTCTGACTGGAAAACTTACCAGATTCTCAACAAGTCCGAACCTGATATATCCAAGAACAGGATCCTCTTTTACCCTTTCTCTTCAGGCAACTCCTCCTTATTCTCTTATAAGCGGAAGGGAAATGAAGAATGCTTCTGATGAAGTAAAATACAAATGGATCGAATTTCACAAATGGACATTCAAGTCAGATTATTACTTCCTGCCTACCAGGAATGATAAATTGGTCCTTAATGCGCGTTTCGCATTCGGATATATCGGATATTATAATAAAGATATAGGCCCTTCACCTTTTGAGAACTATTCAGTAGGTGGAGACGGAATGACTGGATATAGCTTCTATGGCCGCGAAATCATTTCATTAAGGGGTTATTCCTCAGGCGGCGGGGGAGTCGGATCCCTTACAGCTTATGACCCTAAAAGAACAGCACCTTCGGCAAATGTCTATTCGAAAATTACTTTTGAGCTACGATACCCTGTTTCTCTTAATCCTCAGGCTACAATCTATGTCCTCTCTTTTCTTGAAGCAGGACGATCATGGTACCAGTTAAAAGAATATAATCCGTTCAAAATGAACCGCTCCGCCGGAGTAGGTGTCAGGGCAAATCTTCCGATGTTCGGATTACTTGGTGTAGATTGGGGCTATGGCTTCGATGCGGTTCCTGATCCTGCAATTTTCCCAAATGCGAATCATTCACAATTCCACTTTGTTATAGGTCAACAGTTTTAATTAGTAAAATTTAAATTTATTGTTATGAAGAAAATAGGTGTTTTATTAGGATTGTTAGTTCTGACTTCGGCTATGTCGATGGCTCAGAAATATGCTTTTGTTGATTCTGAATATATAAGGAAAAACATTCCGGCATTCAATACTGCACAGGAACAGCTGGATAAGCTCTCAAAACAGTGGGAAAAAGAAGTTGCTGACGGCTATGCAGTGGTAGAACAGATGTATAAATCATATCAGAGTGAATCGGTTCTTCTTTCCCAGGATATGAAAACCAAAAGAGAAGAAGCGATCATAGCAAAAGAAAAGGAGATGAAAGAACTCCAGAATAAGTATTTTGGTATGGAAGGCGACCTTTTCAAAAAAAGGGAAGAACTCGTGAAACCTATTCAGGATGAGATTTTAAAAGCAATTAAAGAGATTGCTGTTGAAGGTAGTTATGCTGTCATTTTTGATACCGCAGCAGGAGGTAATATACTGTTTGCAAATCCTAAATTTGATATCAGCGATACAATACTTGAAAAATTAGGTTATAAAAATTAATTAATTACTTTTGCACTTATTGTATAATAAAATTATTAAAATGAAAAGATTTATTGGTATAGCGGTTGTTACGATAATCATTGCTTTTGCCGGGCAGAGCGCAATGGCTCAGACTTTTAAGTTTGCGCATATAAACAGCGACGAACTTATTAATGCCATGCCGGAATACGATTCAGCCGGTGTTAAAGTCGAAAAATTCCGCAAAGAGCTTATTAATGCTCTGGAGTTGATGACAGTTGAATTAAATACTAAAAACGAAGCATATCTGAAAGATCAAAAAAATCTTAGCGATATCGTAAGGCAAACCAAAGAACAGGAACTGACTGATATGAACAGAAGAATTCAGGAATTCCAGCAAACTGCCCAGACTCAGTTACAGGAAAAACAGACTGAACTCGTCCAGCCTATTTATGCCAAAGTTGACAAAGCAATAAAAGATATTGGAAAAGAGAACGGTTTTCTTTATGTTTTCGATGTATCTAAAGGATCTCTCCTTTATTTCGATGAAACAAAAAGCACTAACATTATGCCTCTTGCTAAAGCAAAGCTTGGCTTAAAATAATCTGAAAAATATAAACCTGTGACCATCCTCCATCTGGCGGATGGTCATTTTTTTAATTATCTTTCAAAGTGAAAGAACAACCAATCGGGATATTCGATTCAGGTGTCGGAGGACTCACCGTTGCGCATGCAATCAAACAGATCCTTCCGGGTGAAAGCATTATCTATTTCGGTGATACAGCCCACCTGCCTTATGGTGACAAATCGGCTGAATCAATAAAAAATTATTCGAAGCGTATAACTGAATTTCTTCTTGAACATAATTCAAAAGTTGTTCTGGTTGCATGTAACACAGCTTCAGCTTCAGCCTTTGAATCACTTAAAAAAGAGTTTCAGGATAAAGTGATTCTTCTTGATGTGATAGATCCGGTTGTTGACTATATGAGTACCAGAAACTTCAGTAAAATCGGGGTTATTGGAACTAAGCGAACAATCAGTTCCGGAACCTATGAGACCAAGCTGAAAGCAAAATCTCCCTCAACTGTGGTAGTCTCAATGGCAACGCCTCTGCTCGTTCCGATGATTGAGGAAGGATTTATCTTCGATGATATCAGCAATGCCATAATCCGTACATATCTTTCAAATGTATCATTGGCCGGGATACAGGCTCTGATTCTTGGTTGTACCCATTATCCGATTATAAAGAACCAGATAAGCAAAATATTTAATTTCGATGTTGAGGTTGTTGATTCCGCAAGGATTGTTGCTATGATCCTGAAAGATGCCCTTGAAAAGAATAATCTTCTGAACGATTCAGGAAAAGTGAGGGACCAGTTTTTCATTTCAGACTTTACCGACTACTTTGAGAAGATAGCAAGGATGTTTTTTGAGGGAGAAATAAATCTGAAAAAGGCAGATATCTGGAGTTAAATTATTCGCTCCTCCTGTGTTGCTTCCCACACCAGGTCTTATCGGCAATGCTCTTAAAGGAGTAAAAAATCCGGTTCCTGAAACATGTTAGTTTGAATTATATTAATTCAATCTTTCAGAATCAGGAAATTGATCAGGTTGTTAATTGAAACATGATCAATATCATGCCATAAATCTAAATTTTATATGAATTTCAATTTTTAAAAAGTTAATTTTGAACATTATAAGCAGATAATAGTCTTATATGTCATGTTCTGCTAAAAATAAACTATAAGGTATCATGAGTAAAAGATCAGAAACTATTGAAAGAGAAGAAGTAGTTATCAGATTCTCGGGTGATTCGGGCGATGGGATGCAACTTTCAGGTACGTTGTTTTCCGATACCGCTGCTCTTTTTGGAAATGATTTGTCAACATTTCCTGATTATCCGGCCGAGATTCGTGCTCCCCAGGGAACTGTTGGCGGAGTTTCCGGTTTTCAGGTTCATCTGGGACATTCGGAAATTAATACACCAGGTGACTTCTCCGATGTACTTGTTGCCATGAATCCGGCAGCTGTAAAAGCTAATGCAAAATGGATCAAACCAGGGGGAACAGTAATTTATGATGAAGATAATTTCACAGAAAAAAATATCGAAAAGGCCGGGTATATTAAAGACCCGATAATTGAGGAAAAACTTGATAGCTACAATATAATTGCAGCACCAATCTCTTCAATGGTAAAAGAAGCTCTTAAAGATTTCGGCCTCGATCCAAAATCTGTTCTGAGGACGAAAAATATGTTCGCGCTGGGAATGGTTTACTGGCTTTTTGATCGTAAGCTTGACTATACTGAAGAATATTTTGAAAAGAAATTTCATAATAAACCTGGTATGGCCGAAGCAAATAAAGTTGCCTTAAGAGCAGGTTATTATTATGCCGAAACTATTGAAGCTCTGAGCCCTGTTTATAAAATTCTTCCTGCAGAGATTGCAAAAGGTACTTACAGAAATATAGCCGGGAATGCTGCAACTGCATGGGGCTTTATGGCAGCCGCTGAAAAGGCGGGATTGAACCTTTTTATAGGTTCATACCCGATTACTCCTGCTACAGGAATCCTTGAAGAACTCGCTGCTCATAAAGATCTGGGTGTGATAAGCTTTCAGGCTGAGGATGAAATCGCCGGAATATGCACATCTCTGGGTGCAAGTTTTGCTGGTAACCTTGCAGTTACTTCCACTTCGGGACCAGGTTTAGCTCTGAAGTCCGAAGCAATAGGTCTGGCTGTCATGGCTGAACTTCCGATAGTAATTGTGAATGTTCAAAGGGGTGGTCCTTCGACAGGATTACCAACTAAAACCGAACAGGCTGATCTTATGCAGGCTCTTTATGGGCGCAACGGAGAATGCCCTGTTATAGTAATAGCCTCCAGTACACCATCTGATTGTTTCCATTTTGCATTTGAAGCTGCAAGAATTGCTCTTGAACATATGACCCCGGTATTACTTCTTTCTGATAGTTACCTGGCTAATGGTACAGAACCATGGAGGATACCATCAATGAAAGATCTGCCTAAAATCAATCCACCTTTTGCAGACAGGAATGAGATCCCATTCCTGCCATATAAGAGGGATGCAGATAATCTTGCCAGATCGTGGGCGGTCCCGGGGATACCAGGATTGGAACACAGGATTGGAGGTCTTGAAAAAACTAATAAGGGAACAGTTTCGTATGTTCCTGAAAATCATGAGCATATGGTTAAAATCAGGGCTGAAAAGGTGGACAGGGTGGTAAATAAAATCCCCGATCTGGTTGTACATGGTCCCGATTCAGGAGATCTCCTGGTGGTAGGCTGGGGTGGGTCATACGGATATCTGTTAACTGCAGTACGTGAACTCCAATCGGAGGGGTGTAAGGTTAGCCTTGTAAACTTTAATTATATAAATCCTCTGCCAAAAAATGTTAAGGATGTATTCAGAAAATTTAAAAAAATAGTTGTTTGTGAACTGAATCTGGGTCAGTTTGCAGATTATCTGCGTATTAAACATCAGGAATTTTCATATGAACAGTTAAATAAAGTTCAGGGTATTCCTTTCACAATCAATGAAATAAAAGATAGTTGTATAAAAATACTGGAGGACAAATAAAATGGCTGAAACGTTGGTAACAAAATATACTCCAAAAGATTTCAAAAGTGATCAGGAGGTCAGGTGGTGCCCGGGTTGTGGNGACCATGCAGTTCTGAGTTCAGTTCAGAGGGCGCTTGCAGAATTAGGGATACCAAAAGAAAAATTTGCATTCATTTCCGGAATCGGCTGTTCATCAAGATTTCCATATTATATGGATACCTATGGTTTTCATGGTATTCATGGCCGTGCATCAGCAATTGCATCCGGAGTAAAGACTGCAAATCCAGATCTTTCGGTATGGCAGATAACAGGTGACGGGGACGCTCTTGCAATTGGAGGAAATCACTTCATTCATGCAATACGACGGAATATTGATATTAATATCATCCTGTTCAACAATGAGATATACGGACTAACCAAAGGTCAGTATTCTCCCACATCAACCAAAGGGCTCGTTACAAAAACTTCACCTTTNGGAACTGTCGAAGAACCTTTTTCAGTTGGAGAGCTTGTAATAGGTGCTAAAGGCAAATTTTTTGCCCGTACTGTCGATACAAATATCGCCTTATCAACACAGATTTATATTGAAGCAGCAAAGCATAATGGTACATCTGTTATTGAAGTACTTCAGAATTGTGTCATTTTTAATGACGGGATTCACGATACTGTTGCTGATAAAGATGTCAGAGATGACAGAACACTGATCCTTAAAAACGGACAACCTATGATCTTCGGGAAGGAAAATGATAAAGGTCTGATCCTTGACGGATTAAAACTCAGGGTCGTTAAAATCGGAGAGAACGGTNTTACAGAGAAAAGCCTTCTTGTCCATGATGCTTGTGAGTCAAATCCCGGAATCCAGTATATGCTTGCAAATATGAAATATCCGGAATATCCTGTTGCCCTGGGAGTTATAAGATCAGTGATCGGGCCAACTTATGATAAAGCTGTTCATGAACAGATAGACGAAATCAAAAAATCTGCTAAAATAAAATGCATGGACGACCTGCTTATGGGCGGATCGACCTGGAAGGTGGAATAATAGTTCAGCTCCACTTCAGAAGGACTGATTCGTTCAGTTAATTTCGGGATGGGAATTTCCCCCTACAGGTATGGTGGCTTATAAAATACCCTGCATCCATCATTTACCCTATACATTATTATTCTGAAACTATTTTAGTATTTTTAACACCTGTTCCAAAAGGTCTTTTCTCTAATGGGTGAAATGAATCATAATAATCCTGAATATAACCGTTTACTCCACGATCAGCAGGAAAGGTTAAAGGAACTTGCTTGCATAAACCGGACCACATATATTCTGAAAGAAGGTAAACCCATCGAGGAATCACTTCAGCAAATTGTGCTTCTTTTACCTGCAGCATGGCAGTATCCGGAATATACTGTTGCGCGAATAAAATTCATGGGAAAAGAATTCGAGTCGGTCGATTTCAGAGAGACTAACTGGAAGATGGTACAGGAGTTTGTTACAATTGATGGAGAAAAAGGATCAATTGAGATCTATTATATAACTGAATTCAATGAGGAGAATGAAGGACCCTTTCTGAAAGAAGAAAGAGATCTCATACTGAATATAGGGAGTCTGCTCACCGGTTATATTAACAGTTATAAAGCTAGGGATATTATTCGTCTGGCCCAGATTAATCTGAAAGATGAGGAAGATCCTAAGGATGTATCAAGCAGGAAGTTGCTTCAGAAATTCCTCGATCGGCACAATGCGGAGAGGGATGTCTTTCATGACCTGATGCCCTTTAAGGTTAAAGAGATACTTCTTGTTGCTAACCTGTATGACGCTTATTCGATAGAAGGGGAAGGGCGTTTCTCTGATCATATGCTTGGAGAATACTACCAGATGAGCCTGACATCAATTCCAAGAGTAACTGGAGTATCGGGTGAGGAGGAAGCTTTCAGCAGGTTGAAAGCCAGGCACTACGATATGATTATAATAATGGTCGGAGTGGATAAAGATAGTCCAATGACTCTCTGTAAAAAAATAAAGGATAAGTATCCATATATCCCAACTTTCCTTCTTCTTAACAGTCCGGGTGATGTAACATTTGTTCGGAAACAAAAATCGTTGGGCATTCCGTTTGATAATTACTTCGTATGGACTGGTGAATCAAAGGTTTTTTTTGCAATGGTAAAATTGCTTGAGGACCGTGTAAATGTTGATAATGACACAAAAAAAGGACTTACAAGGGTTATTCTCATTATCGAAGATTCGGCAGAATATTATTCAAGTTACCTGCCGATGCTTTACACTCTTGTAATGGAGCAGACAAAAACCCTTATTGAAGATGTTTCGACTGACGAATTGTACAAAGTACTGAAGTTAAGGGCAAGGCCTAAGATCCTTCTTGCATCAAATTACGAAGAATCCGTTTCAATATATAATAAATACAAAGACAGTTTGTTATGTGTCATTTCAGACATGAGGTTCCCAAAAAATGGAGTAATGCAGGATACTGCAGGATTCGAGTTCATCCAGCATGTTAAAAATGACCTTCCTAACCTTCCAACAGTTCTTCAGTCATCAGATTCTGATAATGCAAAGTATGCTCATACTCTGAAATCGAACTTTATCAATAAAAACTCTGAAAGTCTACTTCAGGATCTTAAGTCATTCATAAATTATTACCTCGGTTTTGGCCATTTTGTTTACCGCGACAATAAAGGACGTCAGATTGCGGTTGCAAAATCGATGAAAGAGTTTGAAGCCTATCTCCAGACTGTGCCTGAGGACTCTCTGGTTTATCATTCAATGAAAAATCATTTCTCTCTCTGGCTGATGGCAAGGGGAGAGGTGCAGATTGCAAAAATTATAAATCCGATCAAAGTCTCCGATTTTGATAGCCTGAACGAACTCAGAGAGTATCTTATAGATATTATAAGGAAAAGGCGAAGGGAGATGAATAAGGGGAAAGTAATTAATTTTGAGGAATCTGCAGTAATTGATGAGACAAATGTAGTCAGTCTTTCCGGAGGATCACTTGGTGGAAAGGGTCGTGGTCTGGCATTTGTGAATACTCTGATTTATAGTTTTGAACTTGGCCGGCTTTTGCCAGGAATAAATATCAAAACCCCTGTAACTGCTATTATCGGCACTGATGAATTTGATATGTTCATGGAGCGTAATCATCTGTGGAACAAAGTAAAGGAAGAAAAGGATTTCGATATTCTGCAAAAACTATTTCTTGAAGGAAGCCTGAGCTATACACTTGAAAAGGAACTCAGGATTTTCATCCGACTTATTAATAAACCACTTGCTGTACGGTCCTCAAGTTTGTTTGAGGACTCAATGAGTCAACCATTCTCAGGCATTTTCGGAACGTATCTTCTTCCCAATAATAATCCTGAACCTGAGATCAGACTGAAGCAGCTTTCAGAAGCTATTAAGCTTGTGTTCTCTTCAATATATTCGAGAAACTCCCGTACCTATTTTGAAGCAATAAATTACAAAGTAGAACAGGAGAAGATGGCTATCGTAATTCAGGAGGTTGTTGGTAACAGGTATGAAGATGCATTTTACCCTCATATAAGCGGAACTGCACAGTCGTTTAATTTCTATCCGGTTGCTCATATGACTCCGCAGGACGGGTTTGCTGTTATAGCTGTTGGCCTTGGTCACTATGTTGTTGAGGGAGAAAGATCATTCAGATTCTCCCCTGCATATCCGGCACTGGACATCATTTCTCATAAAGATTTGTACAAAAACTCACAGGTGCGCTTCTATGCGGTTGATATGGGAAAGAAAGATCTGAATTTGCTTGAAGGGGAAAATGCCGGACTCATAACACTCGATATTCAATATGCAGAAAATCACGGTACACTGAATCATTCTGCTTCAGTCTTAAATCCTGACAATGATACAATTATACCTGGACTTGATGCTATGGGTCCGCGTGTTTTAAACTTTGCTGATATCCTGAAGTATGATTACGTACCTCTGGCATCAACACTGAAAATTGTACTTGATGTTGTTAAGGAGGCTTTCGGAACACCTATCGAAATAGAGTTTGCAGTTGACCTTACCAAAGATGATTGCGGGAATGCCTCATTTTATCTTCTCCAGATAAAACCTCTTGTCGGGAGTGGTGCAGGATATTCAATCGATACTGATACTATCTATAATGACAACCTTGTACTCTATACTAAAAAAAGTATGGGTAATGGTATTATTGATAATATTACTGATCTCATTTATGTAGAGCCTGAAAAGTTTAACAACATGCTTACCAATGAGATGGCGAATGAGATTGATATGTTAAATGAAAAAATGCTCAGGGAAAACCGGAAATATGTACTTATAGGTCCCGGACGATGGGGCACAAAAGACAGGTTCCTTGGTATTCCGGTAGTCTGGCCTCAGATCTCGAATGCAAAGGTTATTGTTGAGGTAAGTTTACCCGATTTTCATCTTGATGCATCACTTGGCTCTCACTTTTTCCATAATGTAACCTCTATGAATGTTGGTTATTTCTCAATTAATGAGGGAATGGACGATGGAACAATTCTATGGGAGAAACTTAGAAATCAGGACCAAATCGAAACAGGAAAATTTTTCCGTCACATAAGGTTTGGTAAACCGCTTGTAATACGTATGGATGGTAAAAAAGGTATTGCTGTAATTTCAATGAATGACTGATATGAGAAATTCGTATTTCGGATTTTTACTTTTTTATTTATCCGCAATTTTAGGCACTCAGGAAACTTTATTATATAATTAGAATAGTTTATGAGCATTATCGAAGGAATACTTGATCTTCAGAAATACGATTTTACCGATACCTCTTTTGATCTTCTGATGCAGAAGCGAATTCACCGAGTACTCGTAATCTGCAGTAATTATGATAATTACATGCTTGAGGAGGATGGAAGGATTGATGAACAGATCTTCAATGAGTACGCTTCCCTTAACCTCAGATATCCACCGACATTTGTCCAGACAGATAACGCTGAAGATGCTTTTAAAATACTGGAGGATGGCAATATTGATCTCGTTATCTCGATGTTGAGTCTTAAGGGCACTGATGTTTTTGCCCTGGCAAAAAGGATCAAGGCAAAATATGAATTTATCCCCATTGTAGTACTCACCTATTTCTCACGGGAAGTATCATTANGGCTCGAAGGTGAGGATCTGAGCGCTATTGATTATGTATTCTGCTGGCTGGGTGATGCATCTCTTATTCTGGCTATAATAAAGCTGATTGAAGATAAAATGAATGCTGAATATGATATAGAAAATATTGGTGTTCAGGCAATTATCCTGGTGGAGAACTCAATACGATATATATCATCTTACCTTCCGAATATATACAGGATTGTCCTTCTTCAATCTCTTGACTTTCAGCGTGAAGCTCTGAATGAGCATCAGAGGATGCTTAAGATGCGAGGACGGCCTAAAATACTTCTGGCGAATAATTTCAATGATGCCCTGGCCTTATATAAAAAGTACAAATACAACGTTCTGGGTGTTATTTCGGATATAAGTTATAAAAGAGATAATGTTCCTGATGAAAATGCCGGAATTGAGTTATGTAAAGTTGTAATGGCTGACGATGACAAGGTTCCGTTCCTGATTCAGTCATCGAGTTCAACACATAAGAAAGCTGCCGAAGAGCTTGGCGCCGGCTTTATAAATAAATACTCCAAATCGTTATCACTGGAACTAAGAAATTTTATTATTCAGAACCTTGCTTTCGGTCCGTTCGTTTTCCGGAATCCCGATACACTCGAACCGATAGCTATTGCCACCGATCTTCAGAGTCTGCAGCAGAAGCTGCTTACTATTCCCGATAATACTCTGGAGTATCATGCAACACGTAACCATTTTTCAAAATGGCTGAATGCCCGGGCTCTTTTCCCAGTTGCCCAGATGTTTAAGTATATCAGGAAAGAAGATTTTGAAACAATGGATGAGATGCGAAGGTTCCTGTATATAGCAATTTCCAGTTTCAGGTTGGGGAAGGGCAGGGGAGTTATAGCGAAGTTCGACAAAACCAGTTTCGATGAGTACCAGACGTTTTCGCGAATCGGTGAGGGCTCAATAGGAGGAAAGGCGCGGGGACTGGCATTTATTAACAGAATAATTAAAAATAATAAACTGTACAATAAATTTCCGGATGTTCTTATTACAATACCGAGAACTGTCGTTTTAAGCACCGACATTTTCGATGAGTTTATGGATCAGAACAATCTCTATTCTATCGCTCTCTCAGACCTTTCAGATGATGAGATACTTAACAGATTTATTAATGCTGAGCTTCCGGGACATGTATATCAGGATTTTTATGCTTTCCTGGCGGTATCAAGAAATTATCCGATAGCAGTACGTTCTTCAAGTAAACTGGAAGATTCACATTATCAGCCTTTTGCTGGAATTTATTCAACTTACATGATTCCAAGGTTGCCTGATAACAAGCAGATGGTAAAGATGCTGTCGGATGCAATAAAAGAAGTATATGCGTCGGTCTATTACAGGGCCAGCAAAGCGTATATGACTGCTACTGCCAATGTTATTGATGAGGAAAAGATGGGGATTGTCCTCCAGGAGGTTTGCGGTAACCGGCATGGAGAAATATATTATCCGACAATTTCCGGTGTTGCACGATCGATAAACTACTATCCGATCGGCTCTGAGAAGGCTGAGGATGGTATAGTGAATATTGCCTTCGGACTTGGAAAACTTATTGTTGAAGGGGGTTTATCTCTTAGATTCTCGCCAAAACATCCTAAGAAGATTCTTCAGCTTTCATCTCCGGAAGCCGCTTTGAGAGATACACAAAAGGAATTTTGTGCATTGGATCTCAATATCAAAAGTTTTATTCCGTCAACTGATGACGGGGTGAATATTCTTAAAATTGATATTAAGGATATGAACAATGAAGCTGCTATGAAATATATTTTGTCAACTTACGACATGAACAATAATGTATTGCACGATGGTATTATCCACCAGGGAAAACGTATAGTTACATTCTCTAATATACTGCAACACAAGACTTTTCCTCTTGCGGAAATATTAAGTACCCTTCTCGAGATTGGACAAAGGGAGATGAATAATCCGATTGAGATTGAATTTGCTGTTAATATGGAAACACCTGCAGGTACTCCTAAAATCTTTAATTTTTTACAGATACGACCAATTGTTCATACTGAGGAAACTCATCATCTGAACCTCGATCATATTAAAACTGAGGAAACCATAATCTTTTCAGAAGCTGCCCTGGGAAATGGACTATTTAAAGGGATAAAAGACATTGTTTATGTTAAACCAGAATCTTTCAGCTCATTAAATAATAAAAATGTTGCTCTGGAAATTGAAAAGATTAATATTCAGTTTGTTAAACAGGGAGATGGATACATTCTGATCGGACCTGGAAGATGGGGCTCCACTGATCCATGGCTGGGGATACCTGTTAAATGGCCGCAGATATCCGCTGCACGCATAATTATTGAATCGGGTTTGAAAAACTATAGGATTGACCCAAGTCAGGGAACTCATTTCTTTCAGAATCTGACTTCTTTCCGTGTCGGATATTTTACAATAAATCCGTACATAAAAGAGGGCTATTATGATGTTGATTATTTGAACAGGCTAGCCCCGGTTTATGAGGATGAATTTATCCGGCAAATAAGGTTTGCTGAACCCCTCGAGATTATGATAGACGGCAAGAATCATAAAGGAGTTATTCTGAAACCATGATATTAAACAAGGTATTTCTTTGCGCCTTTGTGGCAATAAATATACCACGAAAAAAGCAAGATGCTAAGATACACAAAGAGAATGCCAGGAAAGGATTCTTTAAAAAATGAACAAATACTAAATTATATGGAAACTGCAAAAACAAAATATCTGGGAGATCTTAGAACTGAAATTCTTCATGTGAGATCCGGAAGTGTTATAACTACAGATGCTCCGGTTGATAACAAAGGAAAAGGAGAGAATTTTTCTCCTACAGATATGGTTGCTTCAGCTCTTGGCAGCTGCATTTTCACAATAATGGGAATTGCAGCCAGGGAACATGGCTTTTCAATTGATGGTAGTAGCTGCATAATCACAAAGATAATGACAGAAAAACCTAGAAAAATAGGTGAAATAAAAATAGATTTCGACTTTACATCACAAAACTATAATGAAAAGCAGAAGAAAATCCTGGAGTATTGTGTGAAAACCTGCCCGGTATCTTTGTCGCTGAATGAATCTGTTTCCCAGAATGTAACGCTGGTATTCAGATAAAGGCGAAAAGTACAATGCTTTATGTTCCGATAACAATCTATCCTCTAAGTCACTTTCTAAACTGGTTTTGAACCGGTTTTTCTATTGCAGTGAACTTCTTTAAAAGGCAGCTGCTTCTGTCAAAATGTCCTTGTTAACCTTTCTGATAAGGCCCTGCAAAACGTTTCCCGGACCAACTTCAACAAATGATGTTGCTCCATCTGCTATAATATTAACAACTGTCTGCGTCCATCGAACCGGGGAAGTAAGTTGTAAAACAAGGTTCGATTTAATTATTTCAGGGTCAACAGACGGGTTTGCATTAACATTCTGATATACAGGGCAGATTGGCATGCTGAACATGGTTGTTCTGATGGCCTCTTCAAGTTCCACCCGTGCCGGTTCCATTACCGGTGAATGGAAAGCGCCGCCGACAGTCAGTTTAAGAGCCCTTTTGGCACCTTTTGCTTTCAGGATTTCGATCGCTTTATCAATACCCTCATTCGATCCCGATATAACAATCTGTCCGGGACTGTTGTAATTGGCTGGTACTATAATTTCATTAATTGAAGCACAAACTTCTTCAACTATTTTATCATCAAGCCCAAGAATTGCTGCCATTGTTGATGGAGTTTTTTCGCAAGCCTTCTGCATCGCCAATGCTCTTTTTGATACCAGCAGAAGACCATCTTTGAATGTGAGTGTTTTATTGGCAACAAGGGCAGAAAACTCGCCGAGTGAATGGCCTGCTACCATATCAGGTTTAAAAGAATTTCCCAGGACTGCTGCAAGTATCGTTGAATGAAGAAAGATTGCAGGTTGTGTAACTTTAGTCTGTTTCAGATCTTCATCAGTTCCGGCGAACATCAGTTCAGTAATACGGAATCCCAATATTGCATTGGCTTGTTCGAACAGATCTTTTGCCAGATGTGAGTTCTCATAAAGATCTTTTCCCATTCCGGTAAACTGTGCTCCCTGTCCGGGAAATACGTATGCTTTCATAATAACAGGTATTTAGGATATTTAGCTGTTTTCAGCGTGGCAAAAGTATAATTTTTTTTTATTTCCGGAACAAAAAAACATTTAACCAGAGAGCAATGGTGACTAAAAGACATTNTACAAATTATCAGAGTTCAGANAAATCTGTTGGTAGNATTAATGGAGCCTGGTTCCGATCAGATGGACAAATTCTTCACGTGTATTAAGTTCTTTTAGAAATATCCCGGTAAATGCTGAGGTTGTTGTAACAGAATTCTGCTTCTGAACTCCCCTGATCTGCATGCACATATGTTGTGCCTCAATAACTACTGCAACACCCAATGGATTCAGTGTATCCTGTATACAGTTCCTGATCTGGGTGGTAAGTCTTTCCTGAACCTGAAGCCGTCTTGAAAATGCCTCTACAACCCTGGCTATCTTACTGAGGCCGGTTATGTAACCATCAGGTATATAGGCCACATGGGCTTTTCCGAAGAATGGTAGCATATGATGTTCGCACATTGAATAGAGATCGATGTCTTTTACAATAACCATCTGACGGTATTCCTCTTTAAACATTGCCGATCTGAGAATCTCTTCAGCATTCATATTATATCCGTTTGTCAGGAAGTGCATTGCTTTGGCAACTCTGACAGGAGTCCGGACAAGTCCTTCTCTTTCAGGATCTTCTCCAATCAATTGCAAAACACGATGATAGATGACTGCAAGTTCTTCAATATTCTTTGCATCCCATGTTTCAATCTTATTATACCCTTTTGATTTCTTTCCGGATCCGTCGTTGACTTTCTCAATTGTTCTAGCCATAATATTCTATTGAATTATTTTCTGTTTCTTCGATCTTTATACAATGAAGCGTAGCACCCTCCTTCTCGACAGAAGGTTTTAGTTCGTCCCAGATTGCCACAGCCAGATTTTCAGTTGTCGCAATTTTACCTTTCATAAAGTCAACCTCAAGATTAATATTTTTATGATCTATCCTGTTAACAATTTTATCGAGAATAATCTGTTTAAGTATGTTGATATTCATTACAAAGCCATGTTCGGCAGAAGGTTCCCCTTTGACAGTAACCCATAATATATAATTATGGCCATGCCAGTTTGGGTTCGAACACTTTCCGAACATCTTGCTGTTGACCTCATCTGACCAATCCTGCCTGAACATCCTGTGTGCTGCACAGAATCTTTCTCTACGTGTGAGATATATCATATAACAGAACTTTTATTATACAATATTAACCAATAAATTTGATCTTTTTAATTCATAAAACAATATATTTACCACTCTTTCGAATTAAGTATACATCGACATAACTATGTCATTTAAAATATTATACGTTACAGCCACCTCGCAGGAAGCCGACACTCTGAAAAATAACAGCAGGTTAATGGTTTTTCCCGGAGGCTACAGTTTTGGGAACATTGAGGTAAATATCCTCTGTGCAGGAGTAGGCTCTGTATCGACATCCTGGGCAATGAAGCAATGGCTCTCAGTAAATGAGAAACCGGATCTTTGTATTAATGCAGGCATTGCAGGAAGTTACAGAGATGAAATTGCTATTGGTGATGTTGTAATGCCTGTAACCGATTGTTTTGCTGATGCCGGAATAGAAGAAGGAAACCGGTTTCTGACTCTGTTTGAAGCAGGACTGACAGATCCGGATGAGTTTCCTTTCAGCAATGGAGTGATCAAAGCAGATACCAGGTATAACGAAAAGATGAAAGGTCTTTTGAAGCCTGTAACAGCAATAACCGTAAATGCTGCAACCGGATCTGAAACTACAAGGAAAAAACTGGTACAGAAATTTAATCCCGACATTGAAACGATGGAAGGAGCAACTTTTTTCTATATTTGCGCCAGGGAAAATATTCCTTTTCTGGCTTTGAGGTCAGTCTCAAATAAAGTTGAGCCCCGTGACAAAAGCAAATGGAACATCACGCTTGCACTTGATAAACTGTCAGAAAAAATTAATGAAGTACTTATAAGACTGGAGTAAGAGATGAAATTAACATTGGGTTTCTCACCATGCCCGAACGATACGTTTATTTTTGATGCTATGGTGCATGGTAGAATTGATACGGAAGGGCTGGAGTTTGATTATTTTCTTGCTGATGTTGAAGAACTTAACAGAAAAGCACTTGATTCTGAAGTTGATGTTACAAAAATAAGTTACCATGCATATTCCTATGTGGCGCAGAACTATCTGATCCTTGATTCAGGCAGTGCTCTCGGACATAGAAACGGACCTTTGCTGATATCAAAGAAGCCAATTAATCCCTCTGATCTTGCCTCTTCCCGGATTGCAATTCCAGGAAGACTTACAACAGCAAACCTGCTTTTCAGTATAGCCTGGCCTGATGCAAAAGATAAAACAGAATATCTTTTTTCTGATATTGAGGATGCACTGCTGAATGACAAGGCAGATGCCGGTCTTATTATTCATGAGACACGATTCACTTATTTCAAAAAAGGGTTGATAAAAATTGCTGATATGGGTGAATATTGGGAGAAACTTACTGGTTTGCCAATTCCTTTGGGCGCAATAGTAATTAATAGAAATATCCCCGGAGAGCTAGCCTTGAAAGTCAATCGCGTTCTGCGCCGAAGCCTGGAATATGCTTACAGGGATTCCTTTGCATCATATGATTTTGTTTCAGCGAACGCAAAGGAGATGGAAAGTACAGTTATGAACAATCATATTAAGCTCTATGTGAATGAATTTTCACTTAACCTTGGGAAAAAAGGGAAAGAAGCTATCAATGAACTTTTCAGAATAGCAGTTAAAAAAGAGGTTATCCCCCCTTTACCGGAAAGGATTTTTCTCACAGAACATTAATGGCATTCAGGTATAAAATGTTAAATTTGAACATAGGTTATTGTTCATTGTTTTAATATTATAAGTATTAATTCAAAAAACATAAAATTATGGCATTTGAACTACCAAAACTACCGTACAAGCTTAATGCTCTTGTCCCTTTTATAAGTGAAGAGACGCTTGATTATCACTATGGTAAGCATCATCAGGCTTATGTTAATAACCTGAATGCACTCATTACCGGCACCGGATTTGAAAAATCTGATCTGGAAACTATCATTAAGAAAGCTGAGGGCGGTATCTATAATAATGCAGCCCAGGTCTGGAATCATACCTTTTATTTTGAATCATTTTCAGTTACTGGCAGGAAATCTCCTGTTGGTGATCTGTCTGATGCTATAAACGGGTCGTTTGGTTCACTCGATGCATTTAAAGAACAGTTTAATAAAGCTGCTGCTACTCTTTTCGGAGCTGGGTGGGCCTGGCTGGCCAGAAAGGAAGACGGAACTTTGCAGATTATTCAGGAATCTAATGCCGGAAACCCATTAAAAAAGGGACTTAAACCTCTTCTGACATGTGATGTATGGGAACACGCCTATTATATCGACTACAGAAATAAACGTCCGGATTATATTAAGTCGTTCTGGGAGATACTTGACTGGGAAATTATTTCAGCACGTTATAAATAGTGTATGTCACTGAAGTTAGATCATAATAAAATATCTATGATTATCATAATGAATATCTGAATGTAAAATCGTTTTAATATGAATCTGAAAGACCTCATTTACAAAAACAGGACTTACCGTCGTTTCGATGAATCGCACAGGATTGAAATGTCAACTCTTGAATCATTTATTGATCTGGCCAGAATGTCAGCTTCCGGGGCTAACAGGCAACCATTAAAATTTCTTCTTTTCAATAAACCTGAAGATTGTTCAAGGATCTTTCCTTATCTGGCATGGGCAGGCTACCTTGAGGAATGGCCAGGTCCTGAGAAAGGTGAATGGCCATCAGCATATATTATGATTCTTGGTGATAAATCNATAACTGAGGTTTTTGGTGTTGATCATGGGATAGCAGCCCAGAGTATTATGCTTGCTGCNACNGAAGCAGGTCTCGGTGGATGTATTATTGCATCGATAAAGAGAGAAGAATTGCAGAATGACCTGAATATTCCTGATAAATATGACATTCTCCTGGTTCTTGCGTTGGGAAAACCGATAGAAAAAGTAATTATTGATGAGATAAAAAACAATGATGTTAAATACTGGAGAGACAGCAATAAAAACCATCATGTCCCCAAACGAAGCTTAAAAGAGCTGATAATTAAGATTTAATTTCAGAATTTACAATGAAGCGCATCTTTTTTCTGATATTCTTGGCATTATCGATATTACGGACCGGGTTTTCGCAGGAGAATGTGGATCAGGATGTAAGAATACTTTTTAAGGGAATTGTATTGGACGCTTCAACACTTTTACCAATTTCTGACTCACAGATACTGATTAATAAAGTTTTTTCTTCTATAAGCGGGAGGGACGGGACTTTTGCTTTCTATGTTAACAGGGCCGACACAGTCATCTTTAGAAGGCTTGGCTATAAAGCAACTATGATGTTTGTGAGTGATACATTGAAAGGCCGTGAGTTTAATGCCGGTATCTATATGAATAGCGACACACTTGCTATTGGGGAAGTTGTTATTGTTCCCCGATTCTCAAATCTCAGATCGGAAATATTAAATGCCAAAAGTAAAACCCCTGAGACATTTAGTAATGCAAAGTATAATGTTGCAGTATCTGCATATCAGGGAAGAAACAGTCAGGGATCGCTTGGTCGTCCCTCTGATAATTATGCACTTTTAAGGGAGAGGCAAAAAGTGAATGCCTATGAAAGAGGCGGAATACCTTCCGATAGAATTGCAGGTATAAGTCCATTGTTGCTGATCCCGGCTGCATATATGCTCATAAAAGGAGTACCGGAGAAGCCAGAACCATTCAGGCAGGAACTTACAAATGAAGAGGTGGATCAGATAAATAAAAAATATCTCGAAATTCTCAGGAAGAAAGAATGAGGGGGAGACCGGGAGACCAGGAGACAAAGGGGCTTAGTGACTGAAAATGTTCCCTGCGCCCAGTGCCCTGCGCCCTGTGCCCTGTGCCCTGAAGATTACCCCTTATAAAATATCGCTTTAATTATATGGCTGGCCATCTTTGGATTTTCCTTAAGACGGCGTGTTGAATAACCGAACCATTTTTTCCCGAATGGTACATAAACTCTCATTTTATGACCGGCTTTTACAATGCTTTCACGAAGGCCTGGTGTAACACCATATAACATCTGAAATTCATACATATTCTTCGGCACATTGTATTTTTCAAGAAGTTTATAAGCCCCGTCAATAAGTGGTTTNTCGTGTGTAGCTATTCCAACATGAATCTTGTTTTTCAGAATGAATTCGAGGTCTTCAAGGTAATGCTGATTGATCTCTTCATATTTTTTGAATGCAATCACTTCCGGTTCAATATAAATGCCTTTACAAAGCCTGTAACTTACCGGAAATTTTGAGCTGTTAAGATCCATCATTCCCTCAATATCCTTGAAGGTTCGCTTAAGATATGCCTGCAATACAAGTCCGACATTTGCAGGAAATTCAACTTTAAGCCGGCGGAATAATGCAATCTCATCATCAGTACATGGCGAATCTTCCATATCAACTCTGATGAATCCATTGTATGAAGCAGCCTTGGCCACTATCTCACGGACGTGTGTATAGCAAACCTCCTTATTGATAAGCAATCCGAAACTTGTCGGTTTAACTGAGAAGTTTCCGTCAATTCCGTTTTTGTACGAAATATCAATCAGATCGAGGTACTCTTTTTTATTCTGTTCTGCTTCATCAAGAGTTTTAATAAATTCTCCCAGAACATCAAGAGTAACCATAATGTTTTTGTTATTAAGATCTTTAGAAACACGCATTGCATCTTCTATTGTTTCCCCTGATATATACGATTTTGAAAATATCCAGATAAATTTCTTCGGGAAATATGGTAATATTGCTGCAATTAATTTGTTGAACATACCTTAATTTATTAGAGTGTTGCTAAACTTTAAATTAAAGTGCTAATAAAACTGATCCCAATTCATTTTTTGATGACCTTTGTCATTTAAAAAGCCCATAAAACGCATGGATTTAATTATTTTAAGGAAATTTTTCAGATAATGCAACCATTCTTTTCAATGCCATGTCTTAAAATTGTCCTCAGTTTATGATGAGTGACCAGCAAATAATAGATGGGTGCGCGAAACATGATCGGAAAGCGCAACAGGTACTATACGACAAGTATTCGCGATTTCTGCTTGGAGTATGCCTGAGATATGCAAGTGATAAAGCTGAGGCGGAAGATATTTTACAGGATAGTTTTTTAAAAATATTTTTTAACATAAAAGATTATTCAGGAACAGGTTCTTTCATTGGTTGGTTAAGAAAGGTTGTTGTCAATACTGCTATAACTCATTATCATAAAAACCTGAAATACAGGTATCATGTTGAGATTGAGGAGTATGTGTCAGTAGAGACCGGGGTAATGAGTTTTGAGGAGGATTTTTATACTTCTGATGAACTCTATAAAGTACTTAACGAATTGCCCACAGGATACAGGATGGTGTTTAACCTTTACGCAGTTGAAGGTTTTAAACATAAGGAGATAGCGGAAATACTGGGGATCGATACAAATACTTCGAAATCGCAGTACAGCAGGGCAAAAGCGGTTTTAAGGGATAAACTTGAAAAACTGGGAAAGTTGAAGAGTAATTATTCGGAAAATGGTTGATTTTAATGATATTATTATGGTTTTAAGGTGAAGACAAAGAAGCAGGATATGAGATTAAGGGAATTATTCAGGCAGAAACTTGGAAATGCTGAGATTATTCCTTCCGTTTCAGCAAAGGCTAAGCTGATGCGGAAACTTGCTTTTCGTGAGTTCCTGCATTTTAATCCCGCCAGGTTTAATATCTATTACATCGGAGGTGTAATCGTTGCCGGTCTAACAGCTGCAATTATTCTTACTTCGGTAAATAAAAATGCCCTTGTTTTACCTGAATCCAATGCAAAGATTAATATAACCAGTCCGGTAGATAAGAATATTCCTTTAAATCAAACTGAAAACAACAAAACAAATATATCTGAAAAGATCTCTCCTGAATCACCTGAAAATAAGGTTGTTAATACGCATAAGACACTGTCAGACCATTCTCCTCAAAATAGTATATCAGCTGATGAAAGACATGAAATTCCCCAACCTGTAAGTGATTCATTTGCTAAAAAGAAATTAATTCTCTCCGAATCATTTGATAAGAGTAAGCTTCAGGCTGGAATAAAATCAGAGAATCCTTTGTTTGAAGCCTCAGTTACAAAAGGTTGTACTCCTTTGAATGTTAAGTTTTATAATAACACAACCGCGTTTGACTCCTGTCGGTGGACATTTGGTGATGGAGGTTCTTCGAATGAAAGAAATCCNGGATGGATATTTGATCTCGAAGGGGAGTATAGAGTTGTTCTCAATATATTTAGTTCAGACGGNTCTCAGACAACATATTCTGAGGTTATTACAGTTTATCCTAAACCCCGGGCACAATTTGAAATTGCTCCTGAAAAAGCTATACTGCCCGACGATGAGATCAGATTCTATAATTATTCAGTAAATGCAGTTCATTTCAACTGGAATTTTGGAGATGGGAGCAATTCAGAACTTTTTGAACCTGTTCATAAATATCAGAAATTCAGTAACTACAATGTTCGTTTGACGGTAGCCTCAGACTTTGGTTGCAAAGATTCAATAACAGTTATGAATGCATTTTCTGCTTCACAATATTTTATAGATTTTCCAAATGCCTTTATTCCGAATGACCAGGGACCAACAGGAGGCTTTTATTCATCGAAGAGCGATGAAGGAGCTCAGGTTTTCCATCCTTCTTTTTCAGGCGTATCTGAATATCATCTGAAGATTTTCAGTAAACATGGCATTCTGATCTTCGAAAGCAGTGATATAAATATTGGCTGGGACGGATATTTTAAAGGACAGTTAAGCGAACCTGGAGTTTATGTCTGGAAGGTTCGTGGAAATTTCAGAAATGGGGAACCTTTTATAAAAATGGGCGATCTGACACTGCTTAGAAAGTGATGTAGTTAAGGAAAAACCAGTCTTGGACCTCAATTTTTCATTCATAAATTAATTCAAATGATTCGTCTAAACATTTCTGATGTTGGTAAAAATTATTACCGGCTGAAGAACTTTATATGAGAAAATCCGTTAAATAGTAATGGTTTTTAACTACAATTCACTATTTTCGTCAATGTAAACCTAACCGGACCGATCTTGGTGAAGAGGATTATATATTTAATCATACTGTCTTTCATTTTAATCGCAGAAAGTCTTGGTCAGGATCCCACATTCTCCCAGTTTTATGCTAATGCTTTGTATCTTTCTCCATCATTTGCCGGAGCAACTGCAGAATATCGTTTTGGTCTGAACTACAGAAATCAATGGCCTGCTGTCCCCGGAGTATTTCATACCTATTGCATTTCATTCGACAAAGCAATGCCAAACTTCAATTCGGGGATAGGTGTGCTTGCAACTTACGATGTTGCCGGGTCAGGTGATCTTAGTACAACCAATATCGGGTTATTGTATTCCTACGATTTCAATATCAATAAACAATGGCATATAAGGCCAGGAGTTAATTTCAAGTTTTATTATCTCGGACTCGACATTGCAAAACTGATTTTCAACAGCCAGCTTACCGGAAGTGGTGTTTCCCCATCAATTACCCCTCCGCCATTTGACAACGTTGCTGATGTTGATTTTGCTACATCTGCTCTTGTATATAATGAGAGAATATGGGGTGGTTTTACCCTTGACCATCTTCTGTCCCCAAAAACATCTTTCTATGGTGATAATTCAACTGTGCCTATTAAATTTAATCTGTACGGAGGGGTTCAGGTTCTTAAAAAAACAAGGTTAAGACAAAAGAATCAGGAGATACTTTCGGTAGCCATGAATTTCCAGAGGCAGGGCAAGTATAACCAGACTGATCTCGGATTGTACTACTATGCCGAACCACTGATTTTCGGTTTATGGTACAGGGGTATTCCTTTTATAACTACACAGGCAGGGGATGCAATAATCGGTTTGATCGGAATCAAAACCAAACAGCTGCATATCGGCTATAGTTACGATTTTACAATTTCCAACCTTATCAGTTCCACAGGAGGAGCACATGAGATTTCTCTGATCTACGAATTCAATAATCTTTCCCTCGGTCAGCAAAAGAAACGGATAAAGGCTGTCCCTTGTCCTGAATTCTAGTTGCATAATACTCTTCTTCCGTTAAGCCACCTGACCTTTGCACCTCTGAACCAGGATCTCAGCCATGTCTGACCTAAAATATCCGGATTGAAGTCGCCTCATTTATTTATTTGTTTATATTTGCGCCTGACAAATGTTTAACAAAAATCCAATCTGTGATGAAGAAACTTTCTATAGTTCTGTATGTAGTTCTTTTTTTAGCTGTTATAGGCCTTTACTTTCTCCACTTTATCGGAGGCAACAAGAATAAAAAAAGTGAAACATCGGTTATAGCTTCCGGTGCACCAGCTTCGGGTATAGCCTATGTCAACATCGATTCAGTTATTTTAAAATTTGATATGTTCCTCGACAGGAGAGTTGATCTGGTGGCAAAACAAAAGAGTGCTGAAGCTGAACTCAATTCAAAAGGCGGTCAATATGAAAAAGCAGCCAAAGATTATCAGGATAAGGTAAACAAGGGTCTTGTTACCAGAGCCACAGCAGCTCAGATTGAACAGTCTCTGATGCAACAACAACAGGAACTTGTGAATCTGCGCGATAAACTTCAGTCTAACCTTGTCGAAGAAGAACAGGTTATGAATCGTCAGGTACTTGAGTATATTACAAAGTTTCTTGAGGAAAACAGGAGTGATTATAATTACCAGATTATCCTTGGAAAAAGCTTTGGAAGCGTAGTTCTTTACAGTGACAATTCACTTGATATTACTCAAAGAGTGCTTGATGCTATAAATAAAAAGTATCATTCGGAGAAATAATAACTGCCAATGGGTTTTGCCTCGACCTATCTTGAATCAAGAGCATTATTTAATGAGTTAATTAATGAGGCACCGGAAAGTCAGACAGGAATTATCGTTATTGTACCTGCCTACGATGAACCCGGGATCGGCAGGTTACTGGATTCTCTCGCTCAATGCAGCATACCGGAATGTGGAGTTGAGGTTATGATTGTGATAAATGCTCCTTCAGATGCCTCCCCTGAAAGTATTGAGAATAATAATCTGACAATTAAAAATATCGAAAGCTGGAAGAAAGAAAATTCAGAATGTTTCTTCCGGCTTTTTGCTTTTATTGCCGATAACAGAAAAATAAATGACTGGGGCGTCGGCCTTGCCAGAAAAACAGGGATGGATGAAGCCGTACGACGTTTCAATTTTCTCGATAAACCGGAAGGCATTATTCTTAACCTTGACGCAGATTGCAAGGTTGACAGGAACTATTTTATATCGGTACTTAACGGATTTAGAACAAAAAGGAGCAGGTCTGCCTGTTCAATCTATTTTGAGCATCCCTTATCGGGAAATGACTTTCCGGAAGATGTCTATAAGTACATAGCTATGTATGAGTTACACCTTCGCTATTATTACCAGGGACTTGCTTATTGCGGATTCCCTTATGTTTTTCACACAGTAGGTTCGGCAATTGCATTAAAAGCTTTATCGTATGTAAAAGCCGGAGGGATGAACAGACGTCAGGCCGGTGAAGACTTTTACTTCATCCAGAAGCTGGTTCCTGCAGGCGGTTATTTCAATCTTAATTCGACTACTGTTTACCCGTCACCAAGGGCTTCATCACGCGTTCCTTTCGGAACAGGCGCTTCCATAGGGAAAATGACATCAGAAAAAATGTCTGTTCTACACACTTATAATTTGCTGGCTTTTAAAGAACTGAAACTTTTTTTTGATCTTGTCGGAGAGTTCTTTCTCTGTACAGATCAGGATTTACATAAACAATACAATTTGTTTCCTGAAGGAATAAAATTGTTCCTGGATGAGAAAGAGTGGATGCAAAAGATGTCGGAAATCAAAATGAATACCTCAGGACTAACCTCATTCAAAAAAAGGTTTTTCGGTTGGTTTAACATGTTCAAAATAGTAAAATATCTGAATTTTGTTCATTCAGGGAAATATGAAAAACAACCAGTTCAGATATCTGCCGGGGAATTGCTTGAAAACATTGGAAAAAGTACTGAATCAACAGACACCTTTAATCTCCTTCTTCAATTCAGAGTCCTGGAGAAAAACTCCTAGTTATTCTTTCTGGTGATCTTCCTGTCTTCAGCCGGAGTAAGAATTATATAGAGATCCTCATCAGCCTTCTTCATACGGTATTGTTCCCTTGCAAATTTCTCCAGATTCAGGTTGTCTGTTTTAAGTTCATGAAGTTTTTGCCTGTCTGACTCTATCTTTTTAAGATAGTATTCCCTGTCTATCCGGAGTTTATGCAATTCCCTCATATCTTTGTACCTGGCAATCAGGTTGTTTGAGTCGAGAAGCAAAAGCCATACTACAAAAATAATTATAGTAAGAAAGTATTTATTTCTGAATACTGCGGGTAGTTTTTCTATAAAATCAAAACGGATCATTGTGACACAAACCTACAATATTTTTTTCAACCGCCACTCATGAGATATATCATCTGAACATCATCTCCATCATTAATAATTGCAGAATCGTACTTCTCCTTTGGAATAAGAATTCCGTTTACTTTAACAATTCTCATCCTGAAAGTGAATTTTTTAAGTTCAAGCATTTCAGTTACTGTGATTGAATCTGAACTGAATTCCTGTTCTCTGTTATTTAATCGGATCTTCATATTAAAATAATTGAGAGCTTTTAATTAATGCCCATAAGGATTTCGATGACAACATTTGCCTGCATATTTGCAACCATTGCAACACGTGGAGCCAATGGCGGTAATAATTCAGATACCTCCGAAGTTTCATCACCACAGACATAAAGCGTATCATCTATTTTCCTGTATTTTATATTCTCACTTTTACCCCAGCCGGCCATTCCCGAACCAACAATTACAGGAGTGCCCGGCATCTTCATCTGAACTGTTTCAATCAGCATCTCCTTCATGTCAGCCAGATCGAACGCTTCAACAATAATATTGCATCCTGAAAAGATTTCAGGAATATTTGACGGGTCGAGTCGCTTCTGATGGACAATAACAACAACTTCAGCGTTTATTCTATGAATGTTCTCCTTCAATGCCTCAGTTTTCAACATCCCAATCTGATCGGAAAAGAAATACTGGCGGTTAAGGTTGGCCGGTTCAATAACATCAAAATCTGATATAACGAGAGTTCCAACACCGCATCGGGCAAGAGCTACCGCACAATTCGATCCCAGTCCGCCGGCCCCGGCAATTCCAACCCTGAATTTCCCCAGATGGGCTCTTACCTCAGAAAAACTCATCACCGCTTGAGTTAATTATACCAGAATAATGTTTCTCAAATTTAGTCAAAATTAGTATTAAGTACCAGACTTTACCGATATGTATCCCTTAGCATATTGATTAATATCATATTATAACTCATCATAAAGATTTACCTTTGATTTATACAAACTTCTAGAAGGGACTAACCTAAAAATCTGTAAAATGGACATTAAATCAATAAAGGAGCAGCATAAACTTCTGAAGAAATGGGACTATAACTGGACTCCATTATCAAAAGGTTATACTGACAAAACACTATATATTAATGTAGGTACTGCAGAGATTAAAGAGAAAGATGTTCCGCCGGAGATGAAAGAAAAGTTCATCGGAGGCAAGGGTTATGGTCTGAGGCTTCTGTGGGATGCAACAAAACCGGATACCCGGTGGAACGATCCTGAAAATGAGATTATAATTTCATCAGGTCCGATTGGGGGTATTACTCAATACTCCGGTACAGGGAAGTCTCTTGTAGTAACTATATCACCCCAGACAGACTCGGTGATGGACAGCAATGTGGGTGGTTTCTTTGGTCCTTTTCTCAAGTTTTCTGGTTTTGATGCTATTGAATTACAGGGCAAAGCAGAGAAAGATGTTATCATTTTCATAGATGGAATAAACCATAAAATTGAAATATTTGAAGCCCCAGCAGAAGCTTTTGACAGCCATATATTGGCAGAACAAATGACCGAAATATTTGCTGATAATGATGGTGAAAGGAAATCTATAGGAGTCGTATCAACAGGCTCAGCTGCTGAACATTCACTTATAGGAATGCTGAACTTCAGCTTCTATGATTCAAAGAGGAAAAAAGTTCGTCTTAAGCAGGCAGGACGAGGAGGTATAGGATCAGTTTTCCGGAATAAAAAAATCAAGGCGCTGGTCTGTAAAATTCCCGGTGTAAAAGGGAATCTCAATAATGTAGTTGACCTTGAGGCTATTATGGAGCGTGGTAAGAGGTTTAACAGGGAGATGCGCGAACTGGATGCNAGGCAATGCCAGATGAGGGAGACCGGAACTGCGCATCTTATGGAAATAATGAATGATCATGATCTCCTGCCGGTAATGAATTATAAATTTGGCAGTCATCCTGATGCTTTTAAGATAGACTCAACAGTCTGGAAAAAACATTTCACCCAGAATGTGCCCGACGGTTGCTGGATCGGTTGCAATATGTCGTGCAGTAAGGGGATCGATGACTATGTTGTTAAAACCGGTCCTTACAGGGGTCAGACAGTAATTGTAGACGGACCGGAATATGAAAATGCTGCTGGTCTTGGAGCTAACTGCGGTATATTTGATCCCGGGCATGTAATTGAAACTAACTTCTATTGTGACACATATGGGATTTGCACTATAACCTGGAGTACTCTGACGGCATTCATAATGGAGTGTTATCAGAACGGTATACTTAATAAAGAGAGAACAGGTGGCCTTGATCTTAACTTTGGTAATGCTACTGATGCTCTGGAGATGCTTCACCAGCTGGCCCGGGGCGAGGGTTTTGGCAGGATCGCCGGAACAGGTGTCCGCAAGATGAAAGAATTGTTTATCCGGAATGGCTGGGGAGAGGCTTCTTTCCTTAATGATATAGGCATGGAAAACAAGGGACTGGAATACTCTCAGTACATGCCAAAAGAATCTCTTGCCCAGCAGGGTGGTTTCGCACTCACTAATAAAGGCCCTCAACACGATGAAGCATGGCTGATTTTCATGGATATGGTTAATAATCACATTCCTACGTTTGAAAACAAAGCTGAGGCGCTTCATTACTTCCCAATGTTCCGAACATGGTTTGGACTTGTAGGGTTATGCAAACTTCCATGGAATGATGTTGAACCTGAGACCAATGCACTATCGGATGAACCGGCTAAGGTGCCTGAACATGTTGATAACTATGTAACAATATATAAGGCAGTTACCGGACGTGAGTTTGATAAAAAGCGGTTAATAGAGGATTCCGAGCGGGTTTATAATTTTCAGAGGGTTTTTAATCTCAGGCGGGGTTATGGTAAACGAATCAATGATAATCAACCTTACCGTGCTGCAGGACCTGTAACAAAAGAGGAATATGAATCACGTGCTGAACGTTATGATAAACAACTCAAGGAAAAAATCGGATTCAACCCTGATGGTAAAACCACAGAAGAGAAAATGAAAGAACTGCGGAAATATCGTGAAGATCAGTATGATTCGCTCAGGGATGCTGTATATAAGCGTCGCGGATGGAATAATAACGGTGTCCCAACAATCGAATATCTTAAAAAGATAGGAATGGATCTGCCGGAAGTTATTGATGTTGTTAAAAATTATCAGTAATAAATTCCCGAACTTTCAGCTGCTTTACAATAACAGAAAATTGCGATGCAAAAACTGGTATCTTTCCTGCGGGGAGTAAATATGACTGGTCATAACTCAATAAAGATGGCTGATCTTTCTGTCCTGTATAAAAACCTTGGATTCAGCGATGCGGAAACTTATATACAGAGCGGAAATGTCATCTTCATTTCTGATGATACCGGTGCCTCTGCAGATATTGAAGAAAAAATTGAAAAAGGAATTCTCGACCGATTCAGTTATAATGTTCCTGTTATGATCAGAACACTTCCGGAGATGGAGTATTTGTTTTCCTCCAATCCTTTTCTCAAAGAAGAGAGGTTTGATCCTGCGAAAATGGCTGTAATATTTCTTCATAAAATGCCGTCAGATGCTCATATTAAGAAAGTTATAAATATAGATTATCCGCCTGATAAGTTTAAAATTATCGGGAAGGAAATATTCATTTATTGCCCTAATGGGTTTGGCAGAACCAAATTGTACACAAATTTTTTCGAGAAGAAAATGGATGTTATCGGGACCGCCAGAAACTGGAAAACCATCACCACAATATTTGATCTTGCTACAAAGAAATAACCGGCCAAAAAAAATCCGCCTTTTTTTTCAATTTTTGGCTGAACCGATATGCAAAAGATTTACATTTGCTTTAAATTTTAAACTTATCACTACCTGAATTATGGCCGGTCCACAGGGATCAAAATATTACGACATCTTCCTTAAACAGCAATTGCAACTTGTTACAAAAGAAGATGATACTATAATAAGCGAGGAGGGATTCACTCTTCTTACCGGGATAAAAAATGAACAGTCAATCGTAGCTGCTTCACGAAATATGGGTATAAGCTACAGAAAAGCCTGGGGGCTTCTCCGTGAGATTGAGTACGTTCTGGGATTCAGGCTTATTGAAAAACACCGTGGAGGAAAAGCAGGCGGAAAAACCGACCTTACGCAGGAAGGAATTGAACTGACTGAGGCATACAACAATCTGAAAAAAAACCTCGAAAGTGATGTTCATGATACTGTAAAAACATTCTTTAACAGTCTGAATAAAATATCCGGAAAAAAATGAGAAGAATTTTTGTCCCGATGCTTTTAGCACTATTTATTATTATTGGTTGTGGAAACAGAAATTCCGGAAAACCCGGAGAGGTAATTATTTTTCATGCCGGGTCACTATCAGTTCCTCTTAAACAAATTAAACAGGAATATGAGAAGAAGAATCCCGGAATAAAAATTCTGCTCGAGTCGGCCGGAAGTCTTGTCTGTGCCAGGAAGATTACCGAGCTTAAGAAACCCTGTGATATAATTGCATCGTCAGATTACTTTGTTATCAATGAGCTGCTTATACCCGATTATACAAGCTGGAGCATCCGTTTTGCAACAAATGAAATCGTTGTGGCTTACACTGACAAATCAAAATATTATACAGAGATAAATTCCGGGAACTGGACAGACATTCTTCAACGTAAAGATGTGATCTATTCAAGGTCTGACCCTGACTCTGATCCTTGCGGATACAGAACAGTTTTTACTTTCATGCTTGCTGAAAAATTTTATGGAATCCCGGGGCTTACTGAAAGGATGGTATCAAAGAACAAGGAGTATATCAGGCCAAAGGAAGTCGACCTGGTTGCTTTAATGGAGTCAAATGCAATTGACTATATGTTTCAGTATAAGTCTGTTGCATTGCAGCATGGATTAAAATATATTGAGCTGCCAAAAGAGATAAACCTGTCTGATCCTGCGAAAAATAATATCTATAATACAGTAAGTATTGATGTTGCAGGAAGCAGCCCGGGTACAAAGATGAAAGTTACAGGAGATTATATCAATTATAGCATAACAGTTCTGGATAAGGCTCCCCGGAGAGAAGAAGCAATTAACTTTCTCGAGTATATCATTAGTCCGGAAGGAATGAACATCTTTAGGAATAATGGACAGGAACCTATAATTCCTTTTAGTACAGAACAGCCTGATAAACTGCCAGCAAAACTGTTAAAACGTTTAACTGTATCCATAAAGAACTGATTTTATTATGAACAGAAACAGCCTGTTTACATGGATAATAATGGTTCTTTCATCGCTGGTGCTGTTGTTTATTCTTGCACCACTGGCCGGAATGTTCATTCATACCGGTGGCGCTCAGTTTCTTGAAACAATNAAGGACAAGGAGGTACATCAAAGTGTCTGGCTGACACTCTGGGTATCTTTTGCTGCAACACTCTTTTTTGCAGCAGGGGCTATTCCACTTGCCTGGTTACTGGCCAGAAGAGATTTTCCTCTCAAAAATGTGATTCAGGGTATTATCGATCTTCCTATTGTTCTGCCACATACCGCTGCAGGAATTGCACTTCTAGGTTTTATTTCGCGAGATGGTTTTCTTGGAAAATTAGCCTCATCAGTAGGACTTGATCTTGTCAATCATCCTTCAGGAATTGCCCTGGCTATGGCATTTGTAAGCGTTCCTTTTCTGATAAACGCTGCCCGTGACGGATTTGCTGCTGTTCCTGAAAGACTTGAAAAGGCAGCGCTTAATCTGGGTGCCGGTCAGACAAGAGTTTTTTTTACAATTTCNCTTCCTCTGGCATGGCGNAGNATAACCACAGGTTTCGTTATGATGTTTGCGAGGGGAATGAGTGAATTTGGAGCCGTTGTGATTATTGCTTANCATCCTATGATTGCGCCGGTACTTATTTACGACAGGTTTAATTCATATGGGCTCAATTATGCCAGGCCGGCATCAGTTTTCTTTATTCTGGTTGCATTGCTTTTCTTTGTTCTACTGAGACTTCTTTCANCAAAAAGGAAAGAGAAACATATAACACCCGATGCTGAAACTTACTGATATTAACAGGCGTCTGGGCGATTTTGCCCTTAAGGATATTAACCTGGAAGTATCCGAGGGACAGTACTATGTCCTGCTTGGTAGATCAGGTGCCGGAAAAACACAGCTCCTGGAACTTATTGCAGGGTTGGAACACCCCGACTCAGGCACAATAGTGCTTGATAATATGGATATTACCAGGCAACGGATTCAGCATNGNAAGATNGGTATTGTATTTCAGGATTATGCTGTATTTCCTCATATGACTGTATTCGGAAATATNGCCTATCCGTTGAAAGCAGGAAAAGTGGAGAGGAAAAGTATTGCAGAGAAAGTTGAAAAGGCTGCAATTGCTATGAATATACAACATCTTCTTGAACGCAATACGGAAAAACTATCCGGTGGTGAATTACAGAGAGTAGCCCTGGCAAGAACGCTGATTACATCGCCACGTCTTTTGTTGCTTGACGAACCATTGTCTTCACTTGATACTTCACTGAAGGATGATTTGAAAAGATTACTGAGAAACCTTAACAAAGAAGGTCAGACAATAATTCACGTGACCCACGATTATGCCGATGCAATAAGTCTTGCGAAAAGGGTAGGTGTAATTCATAACGGGAGAATAATCCAGGAAGGCTCTGTCGATGAGGTCTTTAGAAATCCATCGAACAGATTTGTCGCTCGTTATGCAGGAATCCGTAATTTTTTCAAGGTTGAAATAACAGGCAGTAATGGTATCATGACCGGGGTAACCAACCATAATGTCAGGTTTAAGTTTAATAGTGAATTTGCTGTTAAAGAAGGCTTGCTGCTTATTAAAAGTGACTCAATTATACTCTCCAGGGAGATGCCCGGGGATAATGATCTTAATGTTTTGAAAGGGAAGGTCGTTGAAATCATCCCCTCAGAATTCGGGATGGAGGTAATGATAGATGCCGGTGATTTGTTTTATGTTAATATTCAGAGATCTGTTTTTGAAAGGCTCAGGTTGTTGGAAAAAGATGAGATTTGGATGAGCTTTCCTTCAAAATCAATTGTTGTATTAAGCGGAGCGCAGTAACTAATCAGGTAATTAAATTTAAATTTTTAATTAATGATATCATTTGACAAGGCATACGAAATTGTGATGAATTCAGTCTTTGAAACCGGAAATGAATCTGTTCCGTTTACTGATTCTGCGGGAAGAATACTCTCTGAAGATATTTCAAGTGATATTTTTATGCCTCCTTTTAACCGTTCAGCAGTTGATGGATATGCCTGCCGTAAAAATGACCTTCAGAATGATCTGGAAGTATTGGAGGTAATATCTGCCGGAATGATTCCATTGAAAGACCCAGGTAAGAATCAATGCTCTAAGATCATGACCGGAGCAATTGTNCCTGATAATTGTGATCTGGTTTTCATGGTAGAAGATTCAGAAATGCTCCCTTCCGGGAAAGTAAGGTTTACCGGGAAAGATCCAAAGATCAATATTTCATTCAAAGGGGAAGATGTCCGACCCGGTGATATAGTACTTGGAAATGGCATGTTCCTGAAACCACAGGATATTGCGGTGATGGCATCTGTTGGCCATACTATCGTAAAAGTAAAGAAAAAGCCACTTGTTGGTGTCCTGAGCACAGGTGATGAACTGGTGGAACCCTCTTATTCTCCTGATATATCGAAGATACGCAATAGCAATGCTTATCAGCTTATAAGTCAGGTAGAAAGAGCAGGTGGGGTTAGCAGATATTATGGTATAGCACCGGATATAGAAAAGATCACTTATGAGATGGTCCAAAAAGCAATTGCAGAAAATGATATTGTTCTGATTACCGGTGGCGTTTCTATGGGAGATTTTGATTTTGTACCTGCAGTTCTTGAACGGGCGGGAGTAAAAATACTGTTTGATCAGGTAAATGTACAACCCGGAAAACCTACGACCTTCGGTATTCATTCAAAAGCAGTTATTTTCGGATTGCCTGGAAATCCCGTCTCTTCATTTATTCAGTTCGAAACTCTTGTAAGGCCATTTATAAACGGGATGATGGGTTATAAATGGAGCCCTGCAGAAAAGATGCTTCCGATAGCTGTCTGTTATGAACGAAAATCAACTTCCCGGCTGGGGTGGGTACCGGTTTTGATTACTGAAAACAGTGAGGTTATGCCGGTCGAGTTTCATGGTTCGGCACACATCTCAGCGCTGAGTGGGGCTGATGGGATTATGGTAGTTAAAGAAGGAATTAAAATTATTGAAAAAGGAGAGATTGTAAGTGTTAGACAGATTTAACAGGAACCTTAATTATCTGCGAATATCGGTTACTGACAGATGTAACCTCAGATGCAGCTACTGTATGCCTGAAGAGGGGATCATACTTCTTCCCCATGAGGAGATTCTTTCATATGATGAAATTGCGGAATTCACCCGGATTGCCGTTGACAATGGCGTAACGAAAGTGAGAATTACCGGAGGCGAACCGCTTGTCAGAAAAGGAATATCTGCTCTGGTAGGAATGATCTCGGATATCAAAGGGATCACCGATCTCTCGATGACAACAAATGGTGTGCTTCTGAAACAGTATGCTGACGAGCTCAGGGCGGCTGGTCTGCACAGGGTCAATATCAGTCTTGACACAATAGATCCGGAAAAATTCAGGGCTTTAACACTGACCGGAAATATTTACAATGTATTTGAAGGGATTAGAGCTGCAAGAAATGCCGGACTGCTTCCGGTTAAGATAAATTGTGTAATAAAGGAATCGAAGAATGAAGAAGCTGCTCTTGGTGTAACCCGTTATTGTGAAGAAAATAATCTGGAAATAAGATATATAAAACAGATGGACCTTGTTAAAGGACATTTTTCAACTGTAGAGGGAGGAACAGGCGGTGACTGTTCATTGTGCAACAGATTAAGACTTACTGCCAACGGTAAACTTAAACCGTGTCTTTTCAGTAATATTGAATTCGATATCCGGGAACTTGGCTTTGAAAAAGCTATAATGCTTGCTGCCGGATCAAAACCGGAATGCGGATCAAAAAACGAGAATAATGAATTTTATAATATAGGAGGTTAACCAGTTATGGATAAGCTTACACATATTGACAATAAAGGAAAAGCAGTAATGGTGGATATCGGAGATAAGGAAATTCAACTCCGTATTGCCAAAGCAAGTGGTCATATATGCCTTGCAACTGAAACTATAAGTCTCATTAAAGATAACCTTCTTAAAAAAGGCGATGTTCTGTCGGTAGCACAGATCGCCGGGATAAATGCAGGAAAACAGACATCATGTCTTATACCTTTATGTCATAACATTGTTCTCGAAAATGTCAGGGTAGAGGCTTTTATCGACACCAGTGGAGTCAGGGTTGAGAGTGAAGTACGATGTACCGGTAAAACGGGTGTTGAAATGGAAGCATTGACAGCAGTCAGTATTGCTCTGCTTACAGTTTATGACATGTGTAAAGCTGTAGACAAGAAAATGAAAATAGATGAAATATTCCTCACAGAAAAAACAAAAAAATGAATCTTCCTGAAAAACTTGAAATTCTTGTTATTACCCTCAGTGACAGGGCCCATAAGGGAGAATATGACGATCTTAGCGGACCAAGGATAAAAGAAAAATTATCTGAATATCTATCTGCCACAACCTGGGAATTCAATATTAACCTGACACTCATTCCTGATGATGCAGACATTCTGAAAGAACTTCTTAAAAGCGCAGAATTTGTTTATGATATCGTTATAACAACCGGGGGAACAGGTATTGGTCCGAGAGATATTACTGTTGAAACAGTTACTCCTCTTCTTACAAAAGAGATCCCCGGTATTATGGAATTTATCAGGGTAAAATATGGAACGGAAAAGCCCAACGCACTTTTAAGCAGGGGTGTAGCCGGATTAATGGGTAAGTCACTTGTTTATACTCTCCCCGGTTCTGTTAACGCAGTTGATGAGTATATGACTGAAATACTAAAAACTCTTAAACACACAATTTATATGCAATATGGTATTGACAGCCATAAAGGGCATTAGTTCGAAAGCCGGTTTAATGTATTGGCTGTTACCGAACCTATCACCCTGTCATAGCGATCACGCGGATTCCTGTAGTATATCAACACATTATAATCATTTTCTGTTTCATAGTGGCTCCCTTCAAAAACAGTTGCAGTACCATCTGAGGTTCCTGTTTTAAGAAAAGCATATTCGTAATTATACCAGCCCTGCTTAAGAAGCATCGTGCATTCATATTCAGCTCTTTCTGAATTGTAGGTCATAAGGTTGTTTTTGTCAAATGCCCAGTTATTCAAACTTCCTGAGACATACATATTGCCTCCGGGGATTATCTGATATGAGGGCAGAGTAAAGTAAACGTAAACATAATCTGCATCCGTTTCCGGTTTCTGACCTTCCTGGAATGCAATGTAGTATTTTCCATTAAAGTCCTGCCAGTAGAAATAAGGCTTAAATTCCCTGTTCTCAGAAGGATAGAGATATACATTATAGTAAGGAATTTCAAAATCTATTCTTTTGACATATTCGGTCTGATACCGTATACTTTTAATATCAAAATACCGGAATTCATTTCCTCCCATAAAAATATTCATGTCTGATAATGAGTTGTATTTCAGCTCGTTATTGCCATTAAAGTCAGGTTTAAGGTTACTTTTGGCATTGTCCCACCTTCCATTCTGAAGAATAAAAGCATATACATTTCTATAGGGATCAATAACATTGAGCCCGGCATAATTGACATCGAAATCGACCTGTTGACTGGTATTGTTATCTTTTGTCATTTGTGGCCGGTGAACTGTCACGTCTATTTTCACAGCATCTTCAGTAACAATAAATCTTTCAGTTATTGCAGGTTCTGACGGCTTATCAACCGGATAGATAATGAGGATATAGTTTCCTGAAAGAGTTAAAGACACTCTGTCGTTAGGGAAGCTGAATGTATAATGAATGTAACCAACAGTTGTATTGAATGAGTTCTTATAATCTTCAATTGGATTTTCTGCGAATCCGTCAAGATAATCGTTTGGAAAAATATCAGATTTTTTCCAGTCTTTATCACAGTGTATAAAGGTGTAATAGAATGTTTCGGCCTGATCATCAACGAGATCAAAACCGAAAATCAGTTTTTCATTGCTTTTGAGTCTGATAACCGGATAAGAGAGATTCCATCCTTCTTTGTAAAGCTGAACAGTTTTTATTTTATCGTTATAAATATGATTCGAATACATAATCGGATCAGGGTAGATCTGCTGCCCTGCAGTTGAAAGGATGTTACTTATGAAAATTGTATATAGCAGAACTTTCATGAAATACAATTATGAAACTTTAAAACCATAAAATTAAGTATTTGTTGTTTCATCTTATACCTTTTATTAATAAGATGCTATGTTTGAGAAAAAAGGACTGCGGAGAGCAGCCCTTTTTAAATCAAAATAGGGGAAATTGTAAGATCCGGGAGGTTAAATTTTTATTGAAGGATCTTTAAACAAAAATATTCATTCGGAACCAGAATTCAATTTTTTTTTGGTCAACGAAAGAAATAAGTAGATTAATAAATAAATTTTGTAGAGGAACAAATTTTAATTAAGATTGTATCTCTTTTTCAAATTAAGGTTAAAATTCCATAATAACATGAATAACAAATTGTTATCACTATTTTTAATCCTCTTGGTCTTCTTCAGTTCCTGTAAGGGAAAAAAACCTGTTTTTACTGGTTTTACGGGGTTTACCCAGGGATCAACCTATAGTATTGTTTATGAAAACAGTAAAAAGAGAAAGCCCGAAAAAATGAAGCAAAAGGTTGAAAAAATACTTCATGATTTCGATATGTCTTTATCTCTCTGGAATGATTCATCAATCATTTCAAGGATAAACCGCAATGAGGATGTAGCTGTTGATTCGTATTTCACGGAAGTTTTCAGAAAAGCTGCAATAATATCTGAAATGACCGATGGGGCTTTTGATATAACAGTCGGTCCGTTGGTAAAAGCCTGGGGATTTGGGGCGGATGCACACAAAAACTTTTCAGAAACAAAACGCGATAGTCTCCTCAAACTTGTCGGGATGGATAAGGTGTCACTCAGGAATGGTCGTCTGATAAAAACAGATCCCCGTGTTTATCTCGATGTAAATGCCATAGCCCCTGGTTTTTCGGTGGATGTGATCTGTCATTTTTTTGATGATCAGGGCATAAAAAATTATCTCGTGGANATTGGAGGTGAAGTAAGAGGGAAAGGAACAAAGGCCGGGAAACTATGGAGAATAGGCATTGATAAACCGGAAGACAATAATATGTCACCNGGTGAGACACTTCAGGCAATAATTAGAATCGGTGACAAAGCTCTTGCTACCTCGGGAAATTACCGGAAATTCTATGTTGAGAACGGTGTAAAGTATTCGCATCAT
>JGI20214J51088_10000179_pt1 | contig 46097 bp, 34 predicted proteins | sample WetSurMetagenome_FD_51088 | JGI IMG/M metagenome (IMG submission 51088) | reverse complement strand
GATCGGTGAACCATGACTGAATATTGCCCGGGTTCTCAGCCAGCATAGTCAGTTCACCGGTATTGATATTAAGCCTGTAGGGATCAAAAACCTGTGGATTACGCTTATTCAGCCCAACAATAACAAATTCATCAATATCCGGGAGATCGTCTATCACTTCGGTACGTACACCCGGAAAATCGGTGAGAGCCGTCAAATTTGATCCGTCAACATTCACACCGTAAAGTTTATAGTTTTCATCGCCACCGGTATCTTTCAGATATAGAATACGGTTGTTGTTGCCCCAGAAATAGCCTGCGATATCACGGGCTGTATCGCTGGTAAGTCTGATTGCTGAATCCTTGCCTATTTCCTGGACGAAAATATTCATGCGCCTCATGTAAGGAGCCATAAACGAATAGAATTTTCCATCGGGCGAGAGTTGATACCCCGATTTCTCAGGATTTTTGAAGAAATCCTCCAAGGGGATCTGTTTAGCTGTCATGTGTCCTTCTTTTTGTTTACAACCAAAAGCCCCGAAGATAATAAGTCCTGTTAACAGGACTGTTGCTGGCATTAGTCTTTTTTTCATGGATATGGTTTTTAATGTTGAATGGATTGATTGATCAAAGGGTTCTGGTTTGAGAACCAGAATTGAAAACCTCATCGAAATTAATATAATCCGGAATAACCTGAATGTTTCCGGTTCACCAAATCTTCAATACTGCTGTTAATCTCTGTGAAAGCCATGATATTATCGCTAAAGTTCAGGCAATGTTATTAAATCGGGGCATTTGTTCACGGGCTGATGCACATTACAACACAACGTGTAATTTTGCGTTACCAAATCATGAAAGGTCGCAGGATAATTATAGGTTTCATCGTAACCTTTTCGGTGCTTGTTTTGCTTATAGCAGCGGCTGGGCTTACTTTGCAGTATTTATTCAACGGTAAAGTCAGGGATTTGTTTATAAATGAACTGAACAAACAACTGGCAACCGAAGTGAAAGTTGATGATATAAAGCTTAGTCTTTTTCAGGATTTTCCCTATGCCTCAGTGCGATTCTCCGGGGTACAGGTGAAAGAAGCTGCTGCTGAAAAATCAAAGAATAATCTTCTGCAAGCCGGCCTTATCTCATTGAAATTCAATATTCCCGACTTACTTCGAAATAGGTTTTCGGTACACTTTATATCGATTTTAAATGCCGAATTCAGGTTACATTATTTTGCCGATGGCTCCGACAATTATCACATTCTAAAGGAATCAGCAGGAGCTAAGAGTGGCCAGTTTGAACTGAATGTTCAGCGGATCAACTTTACTGATACTAAATTCATTTACCTGGATGATGCCGCACAGCAGCATGCAAAACTAAACGTCAAACATCTTTTACTTAAAGGCCATTTCCGGAATGAATCATTCAGGATGAATGCATCAGGCAATTTGTTTGTTGAGCAATATGCATCGGGTGGTATGGTTTATATTGACAACCGTGAAATTGGCCTCGATGCTGATTTGGATATTGACACGCGCAAAGGCCTTTACTCGGTAAGCAAAGGTGAGATTATCCTGGGAAAACTTCACCTGAAAACCAATGGCTGGGTGATCGATCGCAGCGATCGCAAAGAGATGGACATTGCTGTTTCTTCGATGCAAACCCCTGCAAAACAGGTTATTTCTTTATTGCCCGAAAAATTCAGAGAGCAACTGCACAGTTACAACATCGCAGGAATAGGTAACATCTCACTAACAATCAATGGTTTATGGGGGGGCGGGCATATACCTTCGGTTACCGCAAATATTACGCTCGATAATGGAAATATTATTCATCGCAAGACTAACGTAGGGCTTCAGGATCTTTCTTTCTCAGGGAAATACATCACCTTGCAGGACGGCAAAGGCATGAATCTCAATATAAATAATCTGAAAGCCACACTACGTAATGGATCTATCAATGGCAGCATCTCCATGCAGGGACTTGAGTCGCCATCGATCAAAGCGAATCTTTCGGGGAGTTTCAACCTTGCGGATATAAAGGAATTCCTGAACAGCGATACAATTACACAACTATCGGGAATGATGAGTGTTACAGGAGCGTTTGCCACCCAAATTGCAAACATACGTCAACCGTCTGCATCCGATTTCAGGAACAGTCGTTTCTCCGGTTCATGTACCCTTAACAATATTACGGTAGGTTTGAAAAGTTATAACGTGCCTGTGACCGGACTTTCGGGTACTTTTTCATTCAATAACAACGATTTGATTGTTAATACATTAGTAGGAAATTTCGGGCAGAGTGATTTTAATATAAAAGGTTCAGTTGGTAATTTGCTATCACGGATTTTCGTGAAAGGAGAAAAACTCAACATCAACGGCAGTCTCTTATCCGAAAAAACCAACTGGGACGAAATAAGCTCCAGCAGCAACGGCCAAGGTGAGTATAACTTCGGGATACCTGGCGATATTGAAATCGGAGAAATGAGAGTGGATGTCCGGAATTTCCATTTCAGGAAATTTGATGCTAAAAATGTTACAACAATCATCTCGATACATAACCGTGTTCTCGCGGCTACTGACATCCTGTTTCAATCCATGCAGGGTACCGTTACCGGCAAAGCAACAATAAATGCCGCAAGCGCTTCACACAGCAATTTAACCTGCCAGGCTAATATTAATAAGGTAAATATCAACCGTTTATTTGTTGAATTCGGAAATTTCGGCAATACCGATTTAGTAGCCGAAAACCTTGATGGAATGGTGACTGGTAGTGTAATATTTTCAGGAATGATGTTTCCGAACCTCGACATGGATTTACAGTCTATCAAGTCGCATGCAGAGTTGATGATTGAAAACGGCCGTTTGGTAAATTATGCGCCCATGATGGATTTATCAACCTTTTTACGGGTTGAGGATTTAAAGGATATACGTTTCGAAACGCTTACAAACCAGATAGATATCGCAAACCAAATCATCTATATCCCGGTAATGGATATCAAATCAAGTGCATTGGATCTTTCGGTGATGGGAACACATACTTTTGATAATGCACTGAATTATCATTTCAGCATTGCCTTGGCCGATATTTTGGCATCAAAATACAGGAAACGCAACCCAGGATATAACAAGCAGGAGGAATTCGGTCCCGTTGCCGAAGATGGTCGCGGCCGCACCATGGTTTATGTTTCGATGGGCGGTACGGTTGACGAACCGGTATTTAATTACGACAAAAAGGCTGTGAGGCAGAAGATAACCACAGAGATGCAAACTCAGCGATCAGAACTAAAGCAGGTACTGAACAGGGAATTTCAGTGGATAGGAGGTGATTCCACTAAGAAGGCGAAAACCCAGAAAGACAAAGAGTTACAGAAAAAGCAAGAAGAAGGAAAATTTGTGATAGAGTGGGATGATGATGGGGGGAAATAGTGTAAATTTTATTCAAACGTAGAATCCCATTCAAGTTCTCGATATTGAATCCTAATAGCTCTTAATGGCAGGCGAATTGAGCAGCATTTATTAACAATTGCATCTTCAGCGGTCGAATTATTTACTTTTGTTGAAAACATTAATTGCCAGAAATTGTTCCTTAGCGGTGAGGTTTAGCACATTAGGATTGGTTAATCTTGCCAATTCCTACGAGTTGTGAAAAATTGCGGGAAATCTCATAAAATTCAGTAACTTTTCCGGTAAAAAGTTATTATAATAGTAAGCATTGATGGTTGATGATTTATATGGATTTGAATATGGTTAAAGAAAAGATAGAAAAATACGTTCTGCAGGCAGCCTATGCAGGGCCTGATGTTATTGTTGAAGATACTATGCTCTTTAAAGAAGGTTATTTTGATTCGATGGGATTTATTATGTTGCTCTCCTTTATTGATGAAGAGTTTGGCATTAAGGTGAGCGACGATGAACTACTCGAAGAGAACTTTGAATCGATTAATGCTATCACCGAATTTATCTTCCGTAAGCTTAATTGATAAGGTATGTGCGGAATTGTCGGTATAGTTGATTTTGGCAATCCATCCGACAGGAAAGCTATAGTTGAAAAAATGCTGACCGCCATCGCGTATCGCGGTCCCGACGGTAGTGGAATATTCAATTCACCCTTCGCAACGCTTGGCAATGTCCGATTAAGCATCATCGACATCGAAGGAGGTCATCAGCCTTTAAGCGACAGTACCGAAAGATATTGGATCGTTTATAACGGCGAAATTTTCAACTATCCAGAACTAAGGAAACGCCTTATCAGTAAAGGTTGTGTTTTCAAAACCCTGTCCGATACCGAGGTTCTGGTTCAATTGTATGCAAATTATGGCAGTAAATGCTTGCCAATGCTTAACGGGCAGTTTGCGTTCGCTATCTGGGATAAGCTGAACGAAGAGCTTTTCCTGGCCAGAGACCGAGTTGGCATCAGGCCGCTGTTTTACAATCTATCTAATGGTACTTTTTCATTCGCTTCCGAAATAAAATGCCTGTTCCAACAGGAAGGCGTTTCTCCGCAGTTTCGAAATGAAAGCTTGTTGCAGGTTTATACCTTTTGGACCAGCTTAACACCGAATACTGTTTTTAAGGATATATATGAACTATCACCCGGCGAATATCTGATTTATAGCCGCAGAGGGGTCAGGAAGCAGAAGTATTGGGAACTGGATTTCAGTCATCCTGATTGTTCCATCACTCTGCCTGATGCTATGGATCAGTTTCATGAACTTTTTACCGACTCGGTTCGTTTGAGGTTGAGGGCTGATGTGGATGTTGCAGCTTATCTCAGCGGAGGATTAGATTCATCAACATCAGTAGCTTACATTAAGAAAATAGAGCCGGATGTTCTTAATACCTTCTCGGTAAAATTTGAAGAAGAAGATTTTGATGAAAGCGGTTTCCAATCCGAAGCAGTTCAATATTTAAACACTTCGCATAAATCAATCACTTGCTCATCGGGCGATATTGGCGAAAGCTTTCCGCGCGTCTTGTGGCATTGCGAAACACCCTTGATGAGGACAGCTCCCGCTCCGATGCTGATGTTATCGAAACTCGTGAGAGATAACAATATTAAAGTAGTAATTACCGGTGAAGGCGCTGATGAAATGCTGGCCGGATATAATATTTTCAAGGAAACAATGATTCGGAAATTCTGGGCTGTTGACCCCGATTCTTCTATCAGGCCGCTGTTGCTGAAAAAGCTTTATCCATACTTGCCTCAGATGAAACAGGCAAATCCACATATCCTGAAAATGTTTTTCGGCTATAAGCTGCAGGATGTGGACAATCCTTTTTATTCCCATCTCCTTCGATGGAACAACTCAAATCATATCACCAGGCATCTGTCTGATGACTTCAGACAGTCCATCCACGATTATTCACCATTTGAAGAATTAACACAAAACCTTCCTCGGGATTTTAATGGGTGGGATTCACTGGCAAAAGCCCAATGGCTGGAAACTACAATGTTCATGTCGGGATACCTGCTTTCGTCACAAGGCGACAGAATGGCTATGGCCAATTCAGTCGAAAGCCGCTACCCTTTTCTTGATTACCGGTTGCTCGAATTTTGCGCTTCCTTGCCATCAAAGTTTAAACTTAACGGGTTGAATGAAAAATACATGCTAAAAAGGATTGCCGGAAACAAAATTCCTGAATCTATAGTAAATCGTGCTAAGCAAGCTTACAGGGCGCCAATTACGAGCGTATTCCTTTCTGATCATCAAAATGAACAGTTTAGGGAAATGTTTTCGCGGACAAGTTTTGAAAGTGCCGGTGTGTTTAACCCAAATTCGGTTGACGCCATCCTTGAGAAAATAAGAAAGCAAAGTACAGCGACCGAAGTTGAAAACATGCTTTTGACTTTCGTAAGTTCAACCCATATACTGGCTGAGCAATTTATTCATCAGAAGGCCAGGCCCATGCAGCAAATGCAACTTACAAACCTTAAAGTTATTAACGATTTTAAAAATCCACCAAATGGCAATTAAAAAACCATTTTCAAAAGAACTTATCATTCTTCGCGATGTTGAATCGGTTGTTGTTGAGATTGTTGAAAAACTCAAACAGGATGTTTTGTTTACTATAAAACGTATCGGAGCTGTTGTAGGTATAAGTGGTGGGATCGATTCATCAGTATGCCTGGCTCTTGCGGTAAAAGCCCTGGGTGCTGATAAGGTTATTGGACTCATTTTGCCCGAGAGAGACTCCAGTCCCGAAAGCGAAAGGCTGGCACTCTTGCTTGCCGGTCAACTTAAAATCAGAACATATAAAGAGGAGATAACCGAGGCGTTGGCAGGTGTAAAATGTTACGATCGTCGGGATGAAGCTGTACGGCACGTTTTTCCCGAATATAATGCGTCAACTCATAGGATGAAAATAGGCTTGAAGCAGAACAGTCTTTATACAAGTTTGCCCCCGGTTTTTTACCTCACGATCATCGATGAAAAGGGTGACGAAGAGGAGAAAATGCTGCCGGTAAAAGAGTATTTACAAATAGTGGCTTCGTCAAATTTCAAACAGCGCATCCGTATGAGTATGCTATATTATCATGCTGAATTAAATCATTATGCTGTGGTGGGTACGCCTAACAAGCACGAACACGATCAGGGTTTTTTTGTAAAATATGGCGATGGCGGAGCTGATGTTATGCCCATTGCTCAATTATATAAATCCCAGGTTTACCAGCTTGCGGAATACCTTGGAATTCCACGGGAAATAATCGAAAGAACTCCTACAACTGATACCTATTCGGCAGAGCAAACCCAGCAAGAATTCTTCTACCAGTTGCCTTTTGAAACTATGGACAGGTATTGGTATGGATTTGAAAACGGGTATTCGCCTGCGGAAATTGCGGCAGTAATGGACCAAACTGAAGAGCATGTAGTCTCGATGTTCAGGAGTTTCGAGAGGAAGATTAAAACCACTGAATATTTACGGATGGTACCGATAAAGTATCCAGAAATTTCGTAATTTAATGATCTGATTGAGGCAGATAAATCAGAAATTAATATGTGATCAATCAATAGTAAGTCAAAACAGCAAATCTATCAGTTTAGGTTACTAACCAATACATTTACAATATTTCATATAAAGTCTCAATATGAACGCATTCGATTATTTCTTTGAAAAAACTTACAACCTTCCAAAACCATTTATCATTGGTAGTGAAACNATTACTTTTAATGAGTTATACAATTCATCATTACAACTGGCTGCTTATCTAAGAAATGAAATTGGTGAAAAAAAGAAGGTGCTGCTTGTTTCGGTGAACAACCTGTTTTTCATNAAAGCCTACCTGGCCATAATCAAATCCGGCAATATCTGCATTCCGCTTGATCCGGGTATTGAGAAAGAAAACTTCAGCTATATAACCAGCATTACCAACCCGGATTTAATTTTCCTGACAAAAGAGATTCGAAGAAAGTTACCTGTTGGACAATTAAATGGCCTTATACCTGAGGATTTGCTGGCTCTGGAAAATTCGCCCCTTGATACGTTAAGTAAAGACATCACAAACATCAATGAATGTTGTGAAATCATTTTTACTTCGGGCTCAACGGGTAANCCTAAAGGCGTTATGATTTCTCATAAAAACCTGATAGCAAATACAACTTCCATACTTGAATACCTTGATTTACAGCAAGATGACAGGATGCTTGTTGTGCTTCCATTCTTCTATTGTTATGGATTAACTCTGTTACATACACATTTGCGCGTTGGTGGATCACTTGTGCTGAATAGCTCATTCATTTTTATCGGGAAGGTAATAAAAGACCTCAAAGAATACGAATGCACAGGATTTGCAGGTGTTCCAAGCCATTATCAAATTTTATTACGTAAATCGGATACTTTTAAAAAAACGGTTTTCCCAGCGTTGAGATATGTCACGCAGGCAGGAGGCGGTTTAGCAACGCCATTCATAGATGAATTCAGAGAAAGTTTCCCTCAAGTAAAGTTTTATGTCATGTACGGGCAAACCGAAGCCACGGCTAGATTATCATATCTGCCGCCTGAACTTTATGAAACAAAAAAAGGCTCGATTGGTAAGGGAATTCCAGGCGTGGAATTGCGGGTTGTAGAAGATTCAGGAGAGGTCGTTAAACCGGGCGAGATAGGAGAATTAATTGCAAGGGGTGACAATATTATGCTTGGATACTATCCCGATGCAAAATGCAGCCGTAATATTATCAAAGATAACTGGTTATATACCGGTGACTTAGGTACAGTGGATGAAGATGGTTTTATTTATTTGAAAGGACGGAAAAAAGAAATTATCAAGGTTGGGGGGAAACGAATCAGTCCGAGAGAGATAGAAGCGGTAATATTACAATTACCCGAGGTTGTGGACTGTACAATAGAAGGAGTAGAAGATCAACTATTGGGCGAGGTAGTTAAAGCTACTGTTGTGCTTAAAAAAGGTAATGAAATGGAAACCATAATAGAGTATATTAGAAATTATTGTCATGCAAACCTGGCACTATATAAAGTGCCTAAGGTAATTAATATTTCGCAAAAAATATTATTGAGTTCTACGGGCAAAAAGTTATGATGTATGGTGATTTTATTCCCATTTTCTGGTTATCACTACTTTACAAGGATTGCCAATAGCAACTGTGTTTTTTGGAATACTGTTTATAACTACGCTGTTAGCGCCGATAATTGAATTTTCGCCAATGGTAACACCTTTGAGAATGAAGCAATTGAATCCAATAAAAACGTTATCTTCAATAGTTATTGTTCTACCCTGATAGTCGCTTCCTTCTCTTTTATGTGGATTGGTGTTATGAAAATCATTATCGATAATAGTGCAATTGGCGCCAATTAAGACATTATTTCCAATTGTAATTTTCGAAACTGCGACAAATAACGAAGCAGTAGCCCCTGAGTTATTCCCAAATGTAATTGCAGCATTTTTCCTAAGCGTCACTAATGTGCAAGGCCTGTAAATTCCTATAATTGCAGAATTTTTTGCAGAATTTAAAATGCAATTATTTCCAAAAGTGATTTCAGAATCTTGAGCCCTGTGTATCACGGGTCGCCCATTTAATATTAAATTAGCTCCAGTCCTTACCCCTTTAATTCTGATTAAAAATCTATAAAACCATCCTAATAATAGAATTCTATATTTGTTTGAATATATAAATACCCGATCAGCTAGCCAACCGGATAAATCCAGATTACTTAATTTATTATCTATCATTAATACCAACAATGTTTATTTCAATAGTATTGTTTTCATAATTGATAACATTATTTAATTTCTTCTCCGATTAGATTTGTCCGTGAACCATCATTTTCAATAATATCAATGATTCTGGAAAATAGCAAATTGGAAGCTCTTTCAGAAAATAATTCATTTGGATGAGAATCATCCTTAGACTTTGAATAATCTTCACTGAAATAAATTCCGCCTTCAGTTTGTAATGAAAACAGATCCCATATATAAATATTATCATTAGGAATGTCCCATTCTTTAATCACCCAGGAAAAGAATTCTTTTGCTCGCAGAGCCTCAGGTTCCTTAATATTAGAACTTACCTGTGCCGCTCCGGTCAATAATATAAATTTTATGTGAGGGAATGAATGGAATTTCTCACGTAAACCCAGGTACTGAAGTTTATAATTTACAATTGTTTTATGATCAGAATTTATATCACCTTTGCCTGAATCGGCTTGAATATTACATACGGGAAAGCAATGTTTTAAGATAATTGTCTGATACTTTTTACTCAGGATTTCCAACGTAGGCTCTTCCATAAAAGGCATGTCTCCCGAGTGCTTTACCCATATGTTATAATAGTCGTAAGGATAATTACTCCACCCATAAGGAGATTTTTTAGGGAAGACGATATCATCAATTTTATAATTTTTATGTTGTTCCTTGTTATAGTTCCTGAACAATCTTGGAAGGCTTGGACTCTTTTTAAATTTCCATGCGACCCGATGGCTTATTTTATCAAGTTTTATTGAGAGAAATGTTGATCTGTTCCCTTCCCAAATGCATTGTCCGGTACTATGATGAAGAAATCCAATACGGATTTCATCTTTCTTCAGATTATGGTGGCATGAAATCATGGTAATTATCGCGATTAAGATTAAAATTTTCTGAATATATAATACCATGTAATATAGAGTCGAATTATTGATAAGCTGTTCTAAATTTAATTTCTTATCTCATAAGAATTGCTTTCCTGCTTATAATTATTATTTCCTCTGCTAATTTAAAATTGAGTTAATGAATTCTCTCTAACCGCCTGATTCTGAGAGAACCTTCTTTACTCCAACCTTGATAAAGAGTATCGAGTGAAATCTTATAATGTGATTTAAGATAATTATCGATCATACCTCTATTCATATTTACAGTGTATTCATATTGACTTAGATCTGAGATAAATAGCATTGATTTGAAATCTTCATTTATTCTATCCAACGACCTTTCTAATACCGAAGTATCTTTTATATTAATAATATAGTTTGTATCAAAACGAACTTCATGNGGTAATGGGAATATAGGGTTATTCCCGATATAGTAATATTTAAACGGTAATGATAAACCAGGTCGATAAAATAAAATTGGTTCATTAACAAATTCAGCATTCTTAATATATGCTGCAATAGATATATAATCATAGCTTTTAACAGGATGAATATAAAAACAGATAGATTGTGATATATAATACAAGAAAAAAGAAATATATATTAATTTATTCAATATGTTAGGTAAAAATTCAAATAGAAAAAAAATCATCATTAAGACAGGGAAGATTATTGCTAAATATCTATTTGCAAAACCAATAGAACTAATCAATACAAATACTAAGAAATGAATTATTAAAAGCAGGTTGAGTAACAATATGAGATTTGTAATTTCTTGGGTTTTGTTATTTCCCAATTTCTTTTTTAATAAAAGAATATATACATATATTATTGGAATAAAAAATATGAATTTAATCCCCCTATTAAGCCATATACTGATCATAGCATGATTATCAGCAAATAGAAAGTCTTTTATTGTGTAGAAGATAACAGAAATTTTGATTATAGTTGATTCATTTGAGAAAGGTGATGTATGTAAATGGTATTGTTCTGCAATAAAATAAAGATTTGGCAGGAATAACAATACTGAAGGTAAAAGAAATAGACAAAACTTGATAAAAGGGCGGATTCCTTTGGAAAATAAAATTAGAAAAGCAAAGGATGAGATTAAAAATATATAAAAATATTGAGTGAATAATCCTATGATTGATACAACAGCTAGAATAATCAAATATTTGTACTGATTAGTCAAGTAAAATTTAAAAAAATAAAACAGAGATATTACTGATAACAAAATGACTAATGCATATGGTCGAATTTCCAATGCGGACCATATTATAAATGGGTTTGTCAAATAAAGAGCTGTTATCCACAATGAATTCTCTTCATTTGAAATCAATTTAATTATTTTATTAAAATAAAAGGCTGAGATTAATATAACTAGAACAGAAAAGATTCTTGCGAAAAAGACTCCATTGTTTAAATGTCTCCAAATATTTAGTAAAATAAAATATACAGGGAGCTGACCCTCAAAATGATATGATTGATAAATTACTTTAAATAAGTTATATGATGTTGTATTCAGTGTATAAGTTTCATCTTCAGAGACATTAATTTTATTGGCAAGCCACAATAATGCGATTGTGTATAAAACAAGAAATACAGTGAAGATAAGCAATAGAGAACTGATCTTGTTCTTCTTAATAAAAAGAATCTCCATATTTTTGATAGTTTAATCTAAAATGCTATAAATCATGAAAATAAGCTAGACCAGGAGACAAAACTATACTGCATTATCACCTGTCTGTTCCTTGATTGATTTGTTAATTGAACTATTTAGATGAAACAATTCCTCAAAATACCTTTTATTCTGAAGAGATAAAAAACCTAAACCTAAAAACTGTAAGGAAGCAAGAAAAGTTATTCCGCCTACTATGAAAGATTGAGGATTTTTCCTGAATTGTTCAGCAAGACTAAGTGAAAATGAATAATCGGCATTTGTATTTAAATCATTTAAAGTCGCTATACCCGAAATTGTATCCGCCAATAGCCAGATAATTTCATACATTGATAATGCCATTAGGATTATCCCGATAATCAGAAAAAACATATAAGGCCGAAAAATAAATGCCGTCATTAGACCCGAAAAAAATCCTTGTATAAGTTTAATGCCTGATGTTCTTTTATTGCCGACTTTATTCTGTTCCGTCCAATCAAGATGAGCCGGAATTTCAATAATTCTGGCCCTGAGTATCATGGCTTTATATATGATCTCAGGATTAATCTCATAATCTTTTGTTTTTAGGTTTAATTGGCGGATAAAACTTCCACGGTACGCTCTGACCATCCCTGTATAAGTGTAGTATTTTTCCTGAGCTGCAACTCTCATAAATTTGTTAACCCATTTACTCATAACTCTCCTGATAAATGGAACATCCGTTATTTTCCCACCTTTCATATAGGGAGATGCTATTACTATATCAGCGCTTGTTTCAATGAGCTTGTTAACCATTTGACCGATATATTCAAAAGAATAACTCAGGTCAATGTCTAGAACAACAATTATTTCTCCTTTAGAATTACGAAATCCTGTTTGTAAAGCCCGGCCAAGATTTAGATTTACAGGGTGATGAATTACCCTGATATTGCTGTTTTCCCTGGCTATGGCATCTGCAATTTCTCCTGTACTATCTTTACTACCGTCATTGATTACGAGAATTTCCCATTGATATTTTAATGGTCTATGTTCCAGGTATTCGACAATCGAAGTAATATTTTTTTTTATTATTGCTTCCTCATTGTAACAGGGAACGATAATACTGATAAATACTTTTTTGTTCGGCATAATAGAAAGCTCTTTTTAAATATATTATTAGTTTGGTTGAATTTCTAACAAACTTTGATGAGATCTCAATATTTTAAGCAATGTTATTGTTAATATTTTTGCCAATGACGAATTAATTATTGTCCAACGCATGATTAACACTCTTGTTATCAATTATTGCTCGTATGACTTTCACAAGTACTGGCGTGATATCAACTATTATGATATTCTTCTGAAGTGGCCGATAAGAAGGGATTGAATTGCTAAGATAGAATTTATTTATTTTTCCTTTACTAATGACCAGTTCTGAATACTGCTGATTTGACATCACAGCATGGGTCACCATGCTGCTGAAAGAGAGTGCACCTGCATTCATTACTATTTCTGAACACTTAATAATTGTATTACAAGTATCAGCAATATCATCTATCGCTATGATATGTTTGTCTTTAACATCTCCTACAAGTTCCATCCGGCTTATAGAATCTGGCTTATCGCGCCATTTATTACAATGAACCTGGGTCACATCAATTTCTTTAAACGCATTCATTTTAAGGACTTTTTCAACAGTCCAGCTTACTCGTTTAATTCCACCTCCATCAGGTGATATAAAACCCAGTTTTTTAATTCCGAACCCTAATTGATGAATATAAGTTAATAATGCTTCTCTAAATATATAAAATCCATCAATGTGATCGATGGGAATATCAAAGTAACCTATAACATGCGGATTGTGAAGATCTAACGTAATAGCCGAAGTAGCACCCTGTACTTCGAGTGCCTTAATTAGTACTTTAACTCCTAAGCAAGATCTGTTCGTATCACGGATATCCTGACGTGCATAACCCAGGTAAGTTATTAATGGAATTATTTCTGATGCTCTGGCACTCCGGGCAGCATCAACAGCAAGTTGCATTAGTTTCTCATTTACAAGATTGTTGATAGCGCCAACAATAAAAATCCTACTTCCGCGAACACTTTGCGGATAAATATATTGCATCTCATTATCAGAAAAGGAATTTATAATTGGATAGAGACAACTTACCTCTGGAATGGCACTTGATATGTTTTCACAAATAGCGAGTGTTTCTTTTTCCTTATTGGCCGGTGTAACAAATACGTTTTTCATTTTTTCAGAAAGTACTCCATGACTCTTTTAATGATGAAAAATAAATTTAAGATCTGATACTTCCCTGGTCTTTCTTTCCAACGACTTTTTAGGATTGACGAGGTATGAGTAACGAGCCGAAGCAAATATTATCAGATCATCATTCGAATTACCAATATAATCAAAATTTCTTTCACCACAGCGTTTAATCAATAAATCAAGCTTATTATTCCTTCTAAGGTTCGTATTTCCTTCAGTTCCATAAATTTCATCAAAAATTTTAAGATACCTGCTTATTTTCATTGCAACCTTTAATGGCGAGGCAGTTGCTAGTATCAATTTTCTGCCATTTTTATGTTGCTCAATCAGGAAATGAAGTAAATCGCTGTTATAGGGAAGCAGTTCCGGCTTTATATCAATAATTTCGAAGATCTTTTTTTTAAAGTAGGCCCGTCCTTTAAGAAGCCAGAATGGGCTTATAACAATGAATAATAAGTTCTTTTTAATCAATGATATAAAACCAGTGTAAAGTAAGTCAATATTGATTAAAGTACCATCTAAATCAACAACTAAAGGAAGATTGTCTGTTTCTGATTTACGGTTCATTATAGATACTACGGTTGTTATTTCTTAATAACAAGGTTTTCCAAACAGTGAGATTCAATATTGTGAGATATTTATTCAGTCTTTTTTTGTGCCAGAGTAATACAACAACAAAAATAATGATGACAGTACCAAGAAAGAGTAATGGCCATAAAGGTGAGTAAGATGGTCTTAACCAAACGATCAAGGTAAAATACATATAATACTGAAGAATGAATGTAAACAATGACGTTTTACCAACGATTTCAAATAGATTTATTAAAGGTAAAAGATATTTATGCTCTATGAATAAATTTAAAGCAGAGAGAAGGATTAACCCGATTCCTCCATACGAAAGTAAATAAATTAATGCCGGTGGATTCTTCTGAGAGAAGTCAAATAAGGCTTGGATTGTATCAACCGATCCAATCAAACCATAATGCCTGACAAACTTCATGGCTACAACCAAACTAACAGCAACACCAATAAATACTATTCCGGTTTTTATAAGGTAACTTCTTATCAGGTTTTGCTGTCCTGATAGGTGAAAATTGCCAACTTGTTCACCTACAGCGGTTCCAATTAAATAAAAACCAAACCACTGCATAATTGGAAAGTTGTCAAAAAAATGGCTGTTTTTTGTAGTACTGCACAGAATTTCAACAACTATGTCAAAATATTTGCTTATTAAAATATGTGAATTAGCAACTGACCAGGCAAAGAAAAAAAGCAAAGATCCTAAAATAACCCGCATGAAAGGCCGGATTTTACTAATCAATACTGAACCCAGGATCAGGCATATGCCAATAGTATCAGTAATAAAAACGATCATCATGTTACCATGAAATTCTTTAATCATTGGAATCCAGGAAATCATGATGAGAAGATGGGCAATTGTTATTAAAAATAATCCCCGATCCAAATATTTCCTTCTAATATCATGGAAGTGATTTTTATTGACTGAATATAGATACCCAAGGGTAATTCCGCTAATTATCATAAATGTAGGAGAAGCTAACATGGTAATTTTCCAGATAGTATGAAGCATGCTGAGTTTTCCATTACTCGTTAAATAATATTCGCTAAAATGCGATAAACACACAAAAAACATGGCCACACCCCTGCCTGCGTCAATTTCCCTGATTCTTTGGGTGCTCATATTGTATTCAGACTTAAATGGATAAGGGAAAATTTAATAATTCTCAACACTGGGAGATAAGATGCAAATTCACTATTTCCAAGGATATTTGGTCAGCCTCGGCTGTTATTGAACTCTTCATATTCAATGCAAAGAAGTTTAATGACAACTATTATTCAATTTTCCATTGAGTAATAATGCTTTAATTATATAATCTTTCAGGTATTTTGACACAGCCATATGCCCATTTTTATTCCAGTGCCATGACTTCTCGAAATAAACAGGTTGAACTGGATAATTTCTTAAGTAATTTTTTAACCCGATGTATTTAATTCCTTTTGTTGAGCAAAGATGATCAAGGATTCTATGGGGTAGTTCAAAATCAAATCTATTGGTATCTTTAATATTAACAAAATAAGGATAATAACTAATGAATTTTGGATCAGAGACTTCAATCTGGCCAGGAACATCCATTATTAAATATTTTGAATTATTATCAAAGCATAGAATACTCATTTTGTCTAAATACCTGCTGATTTTTAATACTACAGAATCACTGAATAAAGGCGATTTCTTTTCAAATAAATAGAGTAACGACATATTATAATAATACTGTTTATCAATTAATCCTGTCGAATTCTGCCATAGATGTTCTAACTGGACAGGAAATTGGGCATTCTCTAAGCATCTCTTGATCGGTTTTTTTTTATTAAATCCAATCGCAGTAAGAAATTCTTCTTTTGTAATATTTATATCCTGAAATTCATTGATAAAAAACTGGTTTATAACTATATCGGGTTTGATAACATCAAAATATTTTTTTGCCTGGGCATATTCTTCATTTGGCCCATAACCAGTCACTCCTGCATTTATTACAATAATCTTATAATTAGGGAATGCTTCCCTAAGCGCTTGTTCTAATAAATATGGATAAGAATGTTCATATTCTAATCCTTCTGGCATTGAAAAGGCATCGCCTAATATTAAAATTCGTTTTTCGTTATCTGCTTTAACAGATAAATCTATTTCCGGTGAAGTAAATCCCAAGGAATTGGTTTTCACATAGTAATTATAATTATTATATTTTAAATGTGTACTTCTATTTGGAATTAGCGAATAAGTGGTTTCGCCATCTTTTTGAAGAGCCGGATATTCTCCCCACTGCCCAACCTCAATTGGATACCTGGTCTTTAAATAGTATTCAATGATACAGGTTATACTCAACAAGAGAATAGACATTCCAAATAGAGCAAAATAATATTTTAACCTGAAGGCAATAGTTTGAAGAATCATTGAAGAGAGCAGCAAAATCCAATATACCGGCAACCAATTATTGGTGACAAAAAGGAAAACAAAAGTGATTATTAGAGTGCTGTCTAAAAGTCTGTGAGCATATAAAGTAGCTCGAAAGTTCTGACTAAACCGGATTAGAGCAATACTTATTATCAGGATTAGAAAGAATAATCTGAGAATTCTAAATAAATAAGTGTAACCAATGAGCATTAACATAAAACTTGTTGCTATTGTTACACCGATAATAAGTAAGATCAATAATGTAAAAGTCCTGCTGCTAAATAATTGCGCAACTTGTTCCTTATAAATTTGAACTTTACGTAAACTGGATGTAACTAGTTTTTCAATGAAAAATCCGACAATGAATGAAGCAAGTATGACAATAAGCAATGCAATACATTTATTTATACCATTATAAACAGAACTTACATAGAGCATAAATGGCTGATGCAATAAGAATACACTGAAAGAGTTCTTTCCAATCCAGTTTAAAGGAGTTTTTAAAGCTCTATTTTCTTTAAATATTATTTTATATATTGAATAAAATAGGCCTGAAAGTCCAATTGTAATCAAGATATTGGAAAATATGCTTCCGACAAGAGTCCATGAAGAAATAAATCCCAGAATATAAAAGCAGGAGGATATAAGTAAAACTTTTCGCTCATTGGAGAATATTCTTTCAAGTGTTTTATTATTTGTACATACCAGGTATCCAAGGTACATTCCAAATGCAAATTCAAACAATCTTGTTCCTCCAAAAATACCTGTCATCCAATAGTTAAGGTTGATCGAACAAGTGAAACCCAGGATGCCTGCTAAACGGGAGAATAGAGTAATTGCAAGTGATATTGCTAGAAAAGCCGGGGCCCCTTTCTTTCTTAATAGAATGAATAAGAAAGGAAAAAAAATATACATTTGAATAATTAACCATATGAACCACCATGAAGGATTAATGTAGAAAAACAATGATTCATTAAACCGTAACCCTAGGATACTAAGCAACGTATTATAAGAAAGTATATTTATATCCCATTTGAACCAGAATTTGGCTGCAACCAGAATAATGAAATGAATAGTTATGTATAAAGGGTAAATTCGCAGAACCCGTTTCTTATAAAAGTCTATTGTTCCAATAGGTTTGTTTAGTGCTGAAAATGCCAAAGTGAAACCGCTAAGAAGTATAAATACCCCAGGCCCCATATCTCCCAGCCAGCCAGCAAATTCTACTATTCTAATAAAAATCGGCCCATCTTTTGGAAATAAATTAGACATTCTGACAGATAACGCGGGCCAATCTGAAGAAGGATTTGAAAACCAAGGGAAAGAATGGAACGACTCAACGAAATGATTTAACAGGATCGCAAGTATTGCAAATGCCTTTAATGCATCAACCCAATCAATACTATCCTGTCTTTTAAATTTTTCCATTTTCAGGAATGTAATTCTATTATTTCATCAAATTGATTATCTGCCTTTTAATGACAGAATAATCCATCCTTTTATATCGTTTTCATAATTAACGGAGTACTTTTTCTTTAGTTTGGTAACGAATTTTATAAGATCCGGTTCGCGATTTATATTATAACCGACTAATAATTCAGCTCCTTTACTCCTGTATTTCTCAATTATTGACTCATCCCAGTCTTTTTCTTGTAAAGTCCAGCCTTGTAATCCTGCATAGTAATATAATACAGGGCTAAGGTCGTTACCCCCCTTATTAATCGTATATGATCCTAATGTGATCAATTTTGTTTTGCTGTCAGCATATTGATGTATTATACCTGACAATTGCCACTCGTCAAGNTGATGAGGCATGTTTGAATGCGAGAAATCAGGTCTGTAATGCCGAAATTGAATTATTGTCACTATCAATAAGCTACCTATTAAATAATAAACCGAATGAGTATGTTTTGATGATTTTCTTAACAGGCTTAAGGGAAACATTACCGAGAGGGCACCAACAGCCATAAAGCAGGAAAGCGCGGGTATAATGACAAGTTGGCGATACGATGCATCAATATTGCCTTCGGCAACAACAACAAAATATAACAATATTGCTGCCAGATAAAGAAAAAACAGCAGTCCCTTCCTAACCAGAATGAGACTTAATAATCCAATAACAAATAATAAGACTCCAAACTTCCCGCCAGATAAATTCATTAAACTGCCTGCCATCGTCCTATACCAATTTACATTTGACAGCATAGAAATAGTCTGAAATTTATCGTGCCCCCTGAAAATGCCGAAGGTATCAATGGAGTGGATAGTAAGATAATAAGCATAACCGTACCACAAAACAGGTAAGATAATCGAAATAATTCCAAATTGAATAAACCGGAAATACTTCGTATAATTAAACTTATATTTAAGAAAAAATAGCCCTAAAAATATTACTGACAAATAAAGTGGCTCAAGTTTAAGCAAAATGGCCATCGTAAATCCAAAAGCAGACCATATGAAATGTTTTCTTTTATTTACTTCCAACCATTTTGAAAAATGAAATACAGCGAATACAGAAAATGCAATCATAGTTGGTTCGGAAAATAAAATATTGGAGAAGAAGCTGTTTAATGGCAAGAATCCGGCAATCAAGGCTGCTATGAATGCAGTTACCTGGCCGAGTTCTTTTTTTACTAGATAAAATACCAATAAGATTATGAATAAGAATGCAATCAAGGTAATTAATCTGACTGTGAATGTATTGAAGCCAAATAGTTTATATGAAAATGAGGTCAAGTAAGGAACTAATGGGAATTCCATTGCTGTGACCCTTGGGGGCTCTGCCGGCCACGAAATAGTCGGTCTAAATAAATTAAAGCCATTATGTAAATAATTCTGAGAGATAGTAATATAATCAATCTCCTTCCATGCCGTACGATCAAGGGCCGGATTTTGTATCGTTAATATCCTAATAATAAAAATTGAAATTATTATAGCACCAAGAATTAAGTTCTCATAACTACGAGAATAAGCATCTCGGTTCAGAATGCTTTTCAGGTATGATTTGAATGAATCCAGCAAATTCACTATTATTTTAAGTATCATGGTAAGAAAGAATAATTCACTACCAACATGGATCGTATCTCATTCTGATAAAAATATTTTTACTATCAGGGTAAGAAACAATTACAGTATTAATTGACAATCTTTGTTATTAAATAAAAATTCAGTTGGAAAGGATAGGGAACAATTGTACACCATAAATTACATATAAAACACTTAATATCCATAATAAACCGTTAATTATTGATGCAGTATCTTTAATTAATAGCTTTGTTGGATCTCCCCCGCTATTTTGTGTATAAATCAGGTACAGGTAACGGAAAACGCCATAAATAACAAATGGAGTAGTAAAAATAAGTTTTTGACTTCCATACCTGGCAACTGTTTCATTGGCCATTGTATAAAGAGAATAGCTGCCTATGGCTGTAGCGCAGCTTATTGTCAGAATGATATCAAGAAACTGAAGATTATAAAATTGCAATACTGTCCTATGTGCTTTTGAGTCTAATTTCAAGACATTCAACTCATTCCGTCTTTTCCCAAAACTTACGATTAATGCCAGGGTTAATGTACAGAGAAACAACCAGGGCGAAACCTGAACATGAATAATGGCACATCCGGCATAGACCCTGAGAAGAAAGCCAAACGCAACAATCATAACATCGAGAATAACGATTTTTTTTAAGCCAAATGAATAACAAATATTTAATAAAATGTAAAGTAAGATAATCTTGAAAAAAGACCAGTCAAGGAACCACGCACTTAGTAGAGAAACGAGCATCAAAGTACTCAGAATGAAAATGGCGGTGCTGACCTTGATTCTACCTGCGGCAATAGGTCGGTTCTTTTTATGTGGGTGTAACCTGTCTGACTCAGCATCACATATATCGTTCAGGATATAGATACTGCTGCTTGCAGTACAAAAAATAGCAAATGCAGCTAGGCTAACTAGTACAATATTACTATTTAACAGGGTTGCTGAAAAAATCAGGCCGCTGAATAATAGAAGATTTTTGACCCACTGGTAAGGTCGCAAGAGAGCTATTAAGGGTAAAATTGAAGAAGATTTCATTTAGTAATAGTTATAATATTAGTTTTAGTTCAGACACTTTCTGAAAATTCCGACATACAAACTAGAGTATAGTGTTTTTTTAAAGTTTTTATTACATACCTGAAAACTAGCATTTTCTTATCACTGTTCAAATTCATCCCCGGGAAAAAGGTAAGCGACCGTAACTTGTCTCCCCCGATAAGGTCAAGTGGATGTAAAAGATAGCTTGGTTTTGTTGAGGTAATTTTGCAAAAGAAGATAGACAAGTTTAGATAGAACTTCATCAGGAAACTTGAAATGCCATTTAGATATATTAAATAACTCAAGTGAAAAGGAACGCGTAAAAGCGGAATTGTGGTTACGGGAATTTCAAGGAGTTTCTTGTTATTTTTTAATATGTGAAAATATGGTTTATTGGGACGGAGACCATCTTTGAACTGTCCAAACAATTCTTTACGCGCCTTTTTTTCTTCTTTGGTCAAATCTGATTTCCAGAAATAGTAGATTCTGGCAAAAGGACCGAGCCATGTTGGTAAGGTGGAGGCGTCATATTTGTATCCTCTTTCGCTAAGTACTTCCAGCAAATCCAGGCTCCAACTAAATCCCGGACCTCTGAAACCAACAGGTTTTTGTCCAGTTGCCGCTATTATTGTTTGCTCAGCCAGTTCAATCTCTTTTTCTATTTCTTCCCTTGAGTAGGATTGAAGCCATGATTCGTGGTTATATGAGTGATTACCAACTTCATGCCCCCTTTCAGCAATCGTTTCATGCCCCCTTTCAGCAATCGTTTGGAGATACCTGATGTTTCTGTCCGAATCAGCATCTTTCCCAACCAGGAAGAAAGTAATCTTTAGTTCCAGTTCATCAAGTATATCGAGGACATAAGGAACAAAAATATCGAAGTAGGAGGGATATTCATTCCAACCCTCGTCTCCGTGTATCTTCATGTATGACCACTGGTTGTCAAGATCGAGCGAAATACTGGCTAGAGGTTTCTTCTTATTCATTCAAACTAAGTATTTCTTTGAGTTTCATTTCGGCAACAGCTATTGTTTCATTAACATTGAGTGTACCATTGATTATCTGTGCTGAATTAAGGATGTAATAATTGTTTAATGACGTTTTTACCCCAGGAAGTTTTCTTGAATAATTGAGGGTTGGGAGTGCAAAAACTACACGGGCTTTTGATATGCCGAAAAATAATATGTCACTTTCCGAAATATTGGGGTACATTTTTAGAAGCCCACCAAGAAATATACGTCGAAGCTCTGTTTCATCAGCATCAAATAGTGGATCGTCAGGATTTACGTACTTGGGAAGATAAATCAGGTTGTTCCCGTGAACCTCTTTTTTGTCAATCAAAGCAGTCATTTCAATTACACCGGTAAACGAAGGCCAGTCATCAATAATATTTGTTACATAATAAGGAGAAATCGCCTTTTTCAGCATGATCGAAGGACATATCACCCCCAGGTATCTGATGCTGTTATGCTGAAGTTTCTCGGTTCCCGTTAATTCGTTAGCAATCTTTACCGACATTTGAGAAGGCAAGGTGGAGATCACTTGTTCAAAACTTAAGGTTTCACCACTTTCAGTGGAAATTGAAAGTTTGTTATCCGGAGTTTCTTTTACTGAACTAACCTTTGAATTGTACCTGATTTTAACTCCCAATTCCTGGATATAGTCAGCGAAATGGTTGTTGATATTTTCATATCCTCCTGAAACATAGCCGAACATCTCTTTCTTTAAGCCGCTTTTTCGGGCTGCGTACATTCGTTGTATCGTTGTCCAGATAAAGGCTGCAGAGGTATTATTATAATTCTCTCCGAGTTTCGCTTTCAACAATGGCAGCCAGATTTTTTCAAAGACCCTTCTACCTGACCATTTAGTCAGCCAATTGGCTACCTTCAATTGTTCCAGCCGTTGCCAGTTCCTGATCCTGGAAGCGACCCAAATGGTAAGTCCAAGCCGAAACTTATCTATTAGATTTATAGGAGGGAATTTGAAAAACTCAACGATATCCGACATCGAATATAGTTTCCCATTGGAAAAAAATCCGGTTTTTGTTTCGACCCATTGTAGTTTTTCTTCCAAACCGATCTCTTTCAGTATTTTTCGGGTGTTTAGGTCCGACATCAATATTACATGATAAAACCGGTCCCAGGTTATGCCGTTCATTTCCCATGAGCCGGCAAGTCCACCGGTCTTGGGTGCAGATTCAAATATGGTTACTTTCTGCCCGGCCTGTGTAAGTCTTAATGCCAGGGTCATTCCCATTATTCCCCCTCCAATGACTGCCCAGGATTCTTTTTTATTCGGTTCCAACTCTTAGATGTAATAATATTCAAACAATAGCACGACTTTATTTGAAGGTAAAGTGAAAGTGATCATAATATTTATAAAGGGAAATCTGCGACAGGTCTATTTTTGCTGATTGAAGGCACATTTTACCAGCCTTAAAGTAAACCCATTATAGGATGGCATCTGATCAATACGCTCAGGATCTGCAATTTCGCAACCGGTCGAACATGTTTTAGCTAATTTCTGTACCTCAAGGAATCTGACTTTGTTATAATCATCATGAGCATAGTTCTCGTTATAAAACTCAATCAGATTCAATAACTCATACGCAAGTCCTTTCTCCATAACTCTAAAACTTTCATGAACGAATTCAATAAATTCTTGAGAAGGTGTGTTTTTACCCCTTCCGATACCAATATATGGCAAACCAATTGAATCGAAGTATTTTAAATTGTAAATATTGCAGGCATCGACAATTCCTTTCAATGATTTAATGGATTTAACTAGATTTACCTTCTCTATATATTCTTTATGGGAATTGCACAGGAAAACAAAGTCACAATTATCCAATGCTTTGTTTAAGTCGCGGGTAAAATATCCTTCCTGTTCATATTTCTTCAGGTTTTGATCGTCAGGTTTAACAAAAGGATCATGCATGATGTACTCAATACCTCTCTTTCTCAGGTAATTCGCTAAAATAAGTGTCGGTGAATTACGGGTATCTTCGGAGTTAAAGCGGTAGGCCACCCCTAATAATGCAATTTTTTTATTATTTAAATTACCAAAATGTTTTTCAGCCTGTTCAAATGTATAAGCCGGTGATTCGTCATTGATTATCCTTGAATTCATTATCAGGCTGTTATACGTATCGGTTCCTGATTCAATGTTTCTCCACCATAACAGAATTCCGTCTTTCGGAAGGCAATGGCCACCTACTCCAAGCATTGGAATTAAAATTCCACCACTCGGAACAGCATTCGGATGAGACGATGCATTATCACTTTGTGAAAGCAATGCATTGACTTTGTCTCTGACTGTATAAAAATCAATATTTTTATCGTCGCAATACCTTACGATCTCTGTTGAGAAAGCAATCCTAACATCACGGTAAGCATTTTCCAGAGTTTTGACTATTTCAGCGGTCAGGCTATTTGTTTGGTAAATAGTACCATTTGTTACAATGTTTTTATAAAGTTTGGCTATTAACTTTGACGTTTCCGGGTGAAGTCCTCCAGCAAGTTTATCTGAAGCTTTTATTCTTTCAACAAGTCTACCGGGCATTACCCGGTTAGGACTATTCCCGAGCAGGATATCTTTTCCTTCTTCCAATCCATATTTCTTAAAATGTTCCCTGATGAGCGTATCCATTGTGGTAGGAGCAAGGGTTGATTCAAAGATAACTAAGGGGATTTTGCCTTTTGGTTTGAATTGTAAAACCTCTCCTAGTTTTTCGAGTGCGCCGAAAAGTGGTCCGTAATCGGGTTCAAGTCCCTTTTTATCCGTTTGCACTGAAACCAATATTATATCTGCATCAAACAGTTGCATAAAATCGGAAGTGGCTGACAGAAATCCAGCATTAACGGCATCCTTGGTAATTTTATCAAGGTCGGGTTCAATTCCTCCAATTACGGATTTCCCATGATTGATTGATTCGACTTTCCATCCTGAATTCTTCGAATCTCTCTGGACAACTAAAACTTTTGCAGGTCGGTCGCTTCCTATTCTTATACCCGCGTTAGCCAGCATTGCAGCCATAGGCATTCCTACAATCCCGGGTCCGATTACGCCGATTTTTTCTACTTTCCAATTCGATAATTCAANTGGGCTGGGTAAATGCATAATAAATAACTATTTGTCAATGAATTGATTAAACCAAAGTTCTAATGATAATATCCCCCAAAGTCCCCTGCCAAAAGGCTGCTCTGAATTTATCATGTTTTCAACCTGTTGGGTGTTTATTATATTTCTTTCCCTGGCGCTTCTTGAAAGGAGGGTATCTAAAATAAAATCCCTGGCATTATTCTTTGCCCATAGATGCAGAGGAACTGGGAATCCCATCTTGTCTTTACGGTCAATAATTTCAACAGGAATAATATCGTGGATTGCTTTTTTAAGTATATACTTCATCTCAGCTCCTTTAAATTTCATACCGGCNGGCATTCTCGAAATTAAATCAACAATTCTCCTGTCTAACAAAGGAACTCTTGACTCAAGGGAAACGGCCATACTTACGCGGTCTTCGACCTGCAACAACCCTGGAAGACTGCCAAACATATCAAAATGTGTCATTTTATTATAATAACTTTTTGTTTGTTTGTGGTTGAAGTATGATGAAAATTTATGAAAAACTTCATTCTCATTACGTCCCTGCAGAAAATCATCAGTAAAATAACCGTTCAGGGATTCCATCCTGTTTATCAGATTGTAATATCTGCGATCCATGGGTTCAAACGTGCCTTTGCTCCAAAAGTTTTTCATCATTGGAATATATTGTCTGAGATTTGGCAAATTAGGCAGTATTGATCCAAGTGAAACGATGTGTTCATCTTCTTCATTCGTTTCAAAAATGGCACCTTTTAGAGCCTGTTCGAGATAGGCGACCATATATCGGGCATATCCTCCAAAAATCTCATCTCCCCCCTGACCTCCAAGAACGACTTTTACATGTTGTGCAGCAAGTTTAGAGACAATATATTGCGGGAAAACTCCCGGTCCGGCAACTGGTTCGTCAAGAAAGTAGATTAATTTAGGTAATAGATCAATAAACTCCTTTTCTGTAGGATATATTTCATATAGTTCTGCCCCTACTTTATTAGCAGCTATCCGCGCATATTCCAATTCATTGAATTCCGGACCTTCTTTAAAAGCTCCACTGAACGCTTTTATTGGATTGCCGAGCAGTTTTGATGCTAAAATAGTGACTAATGAAGAATCCAACCCTCCGCTAAGATATGTTCCAACAGGGACATCACTGCGTAATTGCAGAGAGATGGTTTCTTCTAAAATATTGCTTAGTTCAGCGATAAAATACTCCTCAGTATGGTATTTATCGATTTTAAAGTTCGGTTCCCAATATTTTAACCTGTTGATCTCCCAAGTATTAAGATTAATAAACATAAAATGACCTGGAAGGACTTTGTAAATTCCCTTGAACATTGTCCCTTCGCCCATCACGAATTGAAAGGTAAGATATTCGTATAAATTTTCGATATCCGGTTCTGCCTTGATGTTGGGATGAGCGAGGATAGCTTTGATCTCACTGCCAAACAGGATTTTTTCGGAATCGTGATACCAATATAAGGGTTTTATGCCAAAATGGTCTCTTGCAATGAATAAACTATTCTTTTGTTTGTCAAGAATGATGAAAGCAAACATGCCATTCAACAAGTTTACCAATTCTGCGCCATATTCTTTATAAAGATGGAGGATTACTTCTGTGTCGGAAGTAGTTTGAAAATAGTGTCCCTTTCTTTTTAAGTCTTCCCGTAATTCGATATAATTATAAATCTCGCCATTGTATACTATTGAGCACCCATCAAACGTCATGGGTTGGTGGCCAGTTGATAAGTCAATGATCGATAGCCTCTTATGAAAAAACCCAACTGGGCCCTCAATCAAGATTCCTTCCTCATCAGGGCCACGATGATGAATCGTAGTTGCCATTTTGCGGAGGATATAATCATCCGCTTCCTGACCGTTCTTGTTAATGATACCAACAAAGCCACACATTATAGTAAGTGTTATTAAGTAAGAAATCTATAAAAGATTATATAGATTTTGTTCACGGGTTATTTAAGCAAGATTTATCATATATCTTCAAATAAAAGAGCATTAATTTGTTATAAATTTGTGTTATAAATCAAAATGTAGTACGGCAGATATAGTTTATATTGTTGCGTAGTATTTTAAATTTTGTAATGATATAATTTTTCATCTGTCTATTTTGATTTTTTCTTTGATCTAATCGCAGCTTATTACTCTGGTTTTTTAAAGAAGAACCAAACCTTTTATTATTTTCTCATTTTTATCAATTTTGCCGGATTCCCTCCAACAATACTAAAAGCAGGAAAATCTTTGGTTAGCACGCTACCTGCTGCAACGATAGTTCCTTCCTGAATAATGCGGCCAGGAGTAAATAGAACCTGGCGGCCAATCCATACATCATCATTAATAATGGTAAGTTTCTTTTCAATTGAACCCTGAACCCACATCGGAATATCCGTTCTACTTACGTTGTGGTTATTGCTAAGAATATAACAATTTGGAGCCATCATCACATGCTTGCCAATCCTGATATCTGATGGAACCGTACAGTTGATCCCAATACCTGAATTATCACCGATTTCAAGATCAAAACCTTTACCGAACATTGCTTTACGTTCAATATTTACGTTAACGCCACAGAATTTAAAAATTCGTTTGCAACACCAGTAGCGCAATTTTTTACTCATAGGCCCAAATATCGGAATGAATGACGCAGGCAAGAACCTAAGTATAGAATAATAAATTACTAAATGAAAGTATTTGTTTAGTAACATGATTTTCAAATAAATTTGCCTGATTTACAACGAAGTTGAGTTATACATCCGAAAGTAGAGACAATGCAAAACTAGCTGCTAATTAGACAATAAGCGAATAAAATTGGTAATTCAATTTAATCACCTTTAGTTCTTGTAAAGCGACAAATCTTTTTTAACATTCTGAGTCTTTCTTTCAACACAAGAAAAAAGAATGTGGTGTTTGTGGTTAAATAGCGTTTCCACAAACGACGGGGTTCCTGCATAACACGATAAAACCATTCAAGACCAATTCTTTGCATCCACGAAGGTGCTCTCTTAACCTTACCTGCAATAACATCAAAACTCCCTCCGACTGCCATTATGTATGGCATATTTAAAACATCTCTATATTTATAAAGGAACAACTCCTTTTTAGGAGATCCCATTGCAACAAAAAGAAAATGAGCTCCACTTTCTGCAATTTCCTTGACAATTCGCTCTTCTTCATCTTGGGAATAATAGCCATTTCTATAGCCCCCTATTATATCTTCACTGTATTTCTTAGAATAAATTTTAACTACACTTTCAACGATTTCTTGTGTTGCTCCAAAAAGGTAAATTTTATAATTATTATAAAAAGAATATTTGACTAACTCTTCCATTAAGTCAATTCCTGTCACTCGTTCTTTCAATGGATTACCCAGAATCTTAGAAGCCCATACTACTGATTGGCCATCTCCATTAATAAGATCTCCTTTAACTATTGATTCTTTAATTTTTGCATTTTTTGTAAGAAGTACAAAAATAAAAGCATTTACAGCAACCTGATGTATCTTTCCCCCATTTTTAATTGAATTTGCTATGAAAGTAATTGTTTCCTCCATGGTTAAATTATCAATGTTTACATCCAGAATATTAACTTTATCCATTTAGAAAGTTTATTATATCTCAGGTAATTTATATTAAGGAATTATTTCTGTTTTATGTACCCGGTTTTTAAAATAAAATCAATTATTCTTCTACTAGCATTCCCATCACCATATGGATTATGAGCAAAGGACATTTTATTATATTCTTTCTGAGTATTAATAAGGTTATTAAATTCTTTAATTATCTTATTTTTGTCCACACCAACTAGTTTTGCTGTTCCAGCATCCAATGCTTCCGGTCTTTCAGAAGTATCTCTCATAACTAAAACTGGCTTTCCTAAACTTGGGGCTTCTTCTTGTATCCCACCACTATCAGTGAGTATAATATATGATTTCGACATGAGGTATATAAAGGGTTGGTAGTCGATAGGTGGAATTAAATATATATTTTTAGTAGCACCTAAATATTGCTGAACAGGTTTTCGAACATTAGGATTTAAGTGAACCGGATATACAAAATCTATCGTAGGATGCATTTTTGCCAATTCTACTAAGGCAGCACAAATATTTATAAATCCTTGCCCGAAATTTTCTCTTCTGTGCCCTGTAATTAGAACTATTTTATTTTTTTCTTTGATTTGGTATCCCAATGAATGTATTTCGTTTTTTAATCTTTCTTGTAAAGGAAGATCCTTTCTGATTCTATCATGTATCATCATAAGAGAATCTACAACAGTATTTCCTGTTATAAGAATATTTTCTTCTTTTACTCCTTCTAACAAAAGATTTTCTTTTGATTTTTGCGTCGGTGCAAAATGATATTTGGCTAGAGCCGTTGTAAGTTTTCGATTGGCTTCTTCAGGCCATGGAGAATATAAATTTCCTGTTCTTAACCCAGCTTCAACATGACCAACATTAATTTTCTGATAGAAACAAGCTAGTGTGGAAGAAAATGTTGTTGTAGTATCTCCATGTACCAATGCAAGATCAGGATTAAATTCATTTAGGACATATTTAAGATTTAAAAGAATATTGCTCGTAATATCTGACAAGTCCTGTCCCTGCTTCATTAAATTCAGATCAAAATCGGGAGTAATTTCAAATATTTTTAATACCTGATCCAACATCTCTCTATGTTGTGCTGTTACGCATACTTTGACTTGAAATTTTTCTTCATTCTTTAAAAGTTCCTTAATTAAAGGAGCCATCTTGATAGCCTCAGGTCTTGTTCCAAAAATTATTAAAATTTTCATTTCTTTTTGAGATTATAAGATTTCAATTTCACCTTCCTTCATATAAGAGCATATAAATCTTCTCGAGTTCTTTACTTATGGAAAATGCGTCTAATTTTTTTTTAAAAATATATTCTCTAATATTGTAACTGTTTTTAAAATTTAATATTTCATGGCAGTATTTGGCAAGTTCCTCCGGATCGTTTGATGTGCTAACATAGCAATTGGGCACATTTTGAAGCATATCTTTCACGTTACCTACAGCAGTAGAAATAACAGGGATATTGCAGCTCAAGCTTTCCTTTACTGAATTTGGTGATCCTTCAGCATCAGAAGTAAGGAGGTGTAATTCTGATGAATTAAAATAGAAGGGTATTTTGTCTCTTTCAACGTTTACTAATAGTAATTCTTCTAAATCATGGTATTTGTATTTGGTTTTTAATAAATCTAAAATTTTCTTAAATATGTCATACCTTTTTTCAGGTCTATTAATGTTGTTGGAACTTACAAAAAGAATGTATTTTTTATAAAGATCAAGACCAATTGTTCTTTTTGCTTCCTCCTTATTCATAGGGGCAAATAGGTCAGTATTTACTCCATTGGGAAGATGAAATGTATATTTATCATTACTAAGAAATTCAGGTACTGGAGATTTAAATATTCTACCATCGGATTTTCTTAAAATATACTTATAAAGTGTTTTTGAAAATGGAACTTTACTCTTAAAAGTAAATTCTTTAGGGCCATCACTTAAAAAAGAAACTAAAACCTTGGCTTTAGGGAGTGTCAACAATACAACCAAAGCACAAAAAACGTGGTGGCAATGAATGATATCGTATTTTCTAACAATAAATAAGAGTTTAATATAAGATATCAAGTATTCAATTTTGCCTTTATGTTTTGCATTTATGTAAAACACCCTTTCTTTTGATCCAGGTTTAGTCAAAGATTCGATTTGTTCTTTAATAAAAATGCCATAAATGGGGGACTGTTTTGAAGGGTATGCATTTGTGACATGTAGAACTTTCATACAATCATTCCTTAAATCTTATTACTCAAAGTTACATGCAACTAATGTTACATGAAGGAGTGCCTTTTGAGGTATTGAATGATTACTGTTTAAAAAACAATAACAAAGAATCTCACATTGCACCGAAGATATCCGGTATTTCAATCTATATTTCAAGTAGGTTTATTGAATCTAAACATTTTTTAAGCACGATAACCGTCCAGATAAAGTCCCCAACGTCCGATTTTGCATCTTTGTTTTCATTAATCAATTTTTCAATCTCCTTTGAAAAGAAAATAGAGTCATCATTTTTAGTTAGAAGTAAGTCTTTTATTTTAATATTTAAATCAACTTCCTTAAACCAATCTCTTAAAGGTACACTAAAGCCTTTTTTGGGAGCATCCAATAATTCTTTTGGAAGAGCATTATTAGCAATAGCGTTTCTTAAAATAATTTTATTGATGTAGCCTTGCGTCTTTATATTTTTATGGACACCAAATAAGAGCTCAATAATCCTATAATCCAAAAAAGGAATTCTTGTTTCAATAGAATAAGCCATACTCATTCGATCTACTTTCGTTAACATATCTCCCGGTAATGTAACTTTGTGCTGAAAATACATTAACTTATAAAATGGATCTTTGAATCTACAACCTTTCATTGTTTCTTCGTAAAAGTCGAAAAAGGAAATTGATTTTGATTCAGGTGAGATTATTTGAGCTAGCTTTTCTGGCGAAATATGACATAACTTAGATTGCAAACGTTTTTCAAAGGGTTGATTGCTTGATTCCAAAACATTTACAATACGATTTAACTTGTATCTCAAATTACCCCTGAAAGATACTGCTGATACTTTAACTAACATAGGAAGCAATCTCCTGATTGAAAGAGGCAATAGTCTATATTGCTGGGCGAACTTCTCTCCTTGATAGGTTGAATATCCTGATAAGACTTCATCTCCACCATCTCCTGTGAGGACCATTTTCACGTAATTTGCGGCATATTTTGAAATCTGCCCTATAGGTATTGCAGATGCATCGCCAAAAGGATCATCATAATGAAATAATATTTTATCTAGTGCTTCATCAAAAAGTTCAGAATCAACGATCCCTTCATGATGTGCAGTATGATATTTTTCTGCTATTAACTTTGCAAGATTACGTTCGTCAAACTGTTTGTTTTCAAACCCTACGGTAAAGGTTTGTATTGGTGATGATGAATAATTCGCCATTGTACTTACAATACATGATGAATCTAAACCACCGCTTAAAAAAGCTCCGAACTCCACATCACTCCGCATTCTGATTCTAACAGAATCATCAAAAAGTCTTGCAAACTTTTTTTCAACAAACACTTTGTCTTTTACTAAGTCTTTTTCTGTAATGTCAGGTGGATTCCAATAATTCTCTTCTTTTATTCCCTCACTGCATACAAGTAAGTACTTGCCCGGCGCTAACTGATATATATTTTCATAGAATGTGTAAGGAGCGGGTATAAAACTCAAGGATAAATAAAGTTCCGTCATCTCAATCCTTGGTTTCTTAGGAACGCCATAAGCAATTATTGTTTTTATTTCTGAACCAAAAATAAATGAATGATCATATTGGGCATAATACAACGGTTTTTCACCAATGCGATCTCTCGAAATAAATAATCGTTCCATCGGTTCATCCCATAAAGCAAATGCCCACATTCCGTTAAAATGATTTTGGCAATCTATTCCCCATTGTTGATATGCTTTGATAATTACTTCAGCATCCGAAGTTGTTAAAAATAGATGACCCAATGTTTTCAATTCCTCTCGTAACTCAATATAATTGTATATTTCTCCATTGAAAACAAGAGCAATTGATCTGTCTTCATTAAACATTGGTTGATCACCTGTATCAAGGTCAATTATGGATAATCGGCGATGTCCTAATGCAAGATTTCTATGTATGTAATGACCTTCACCATCAGGACCTCTATATGATATGATGTCGGTCATTTTTTTAATAAGAGTAATGTCAGTATATCGCTCTTTATCAAAAAACAGATAACCCGCTATGCCACACATCTTATTAATTGTGTATTATTAAGAGATACATAATTTATATAGTGTAATATACTTTTCTACCATGCTGTTTAGAGGAAAATCAATCTCTATTCTTTTTTTTCCGGCAGCCCCCATGTTTTTTCTGATTTCTGAGTGATTTAAAAGAAAATCAAGTTTTTCACAAAGAGGATCGGGATCTGAAGGAGGAATTAAATAGCCAGTTAAATCATTAATAATGAGTTCATCTGAACCCCCTCCTGATGATACAATTACTGGTTTCCCTAAGGCCATATATTCCATGATTGAATTAGATATTCCTTCGGAATAAGTTGATAATACACAAACATCCATCACATTAATCAAAGATTCAACATCTGAAAGTTTCCCTAATAGCCTGAAGCAAGTCTTATTTTTATGATCGATCAAACGTTCTGAAAATTCCGAGTCGGTATCAAGTCCTATAGCAAGAAAAGTCACATCATTTCTGGTTTCCAGTAATTTATGAGCTGCCTTATAATATGTTTTATAATCTTTAAATACGGTAAAGTTTGCCACCATTCCTACAATATATCGTGTTTGAATTAAAAGTTTTTCAATTATGACCTCCCTTTTAATTAAATTATCTATTCTATTCATATTGAACCCATTATAAACTACATAGCTTTTATATTTTGGTGCCGAATAAGCAGTTAATCCAGCTTTTGAATTCCCAACGATGATATCGGAGAAAGGAAAAGTTAATCTGGCTCTTAACCTTGGTTTATAAAATCGATTTAATGGAGGTGCATCTGTAATCATGCCATTAACTAATTTGATGCCAAGTAGTTTACACACAGGAACACTATACAATGCAGTCATACTATCCCAACAATGAATGATATCTGGTTTTGATGCTCTGCATATTTTATAAAGTTGATTGAATATTGATAGATCTTTTTTTACTTTTCTAATAATATAACTAACTTTAATTCCCAATTCAAATACTTCTTTAAAGTGCACATCATGATGCATGATCAGCAATTCACACTCAATATCGGATTTTGATTTGAGTGCTATCAGGAGTTCAGTCATCCTTCTCTCTTTACCCCCTGACTTTAACTTATCAATAAAAAAGAGTATTTTCAATGTGAATCTGCTAATAGATTGCTAATAACATGCTGAAACTAAAATGAAAGTATCAACATTTCAATATTGATTGGGGAAAAGAATCTATTTCAAAGATATCTTCTTTATTCAAAATCATTAATAATTGGTTCTCACTTTTNGTTTATTATTTGCTTTTTATTCAGTATTTGTATTTGTTAGTGGTATAAAATATTTTATTCATCACTGCTTGTTGACATCTTTCTATTAATTAATTCCTTGATTTTCTCTCTTCTGGTTTCTGGATCATTTTCTGCAATAAAAACAGCTTCTTTTAAAATCCTGGTTTCATAATCGTTTAAAGATCGGATAATTTTAGCAGGGACACCAGCAACTACTACATTATCTGGAACATTCTTTGTTATCACGCTTGTTGCACCTATTACTACATTATCACCTATAGTAATGCCAGGAAGAATTGTTGTGTTACTGCCAATGAAAACATTATTTCCAACATGGATTGGTTTAAATATATTTATTCCTGGATACTTGGTGCGAAAAACGCTTACTCCTCCATCATGGGTATGAAAAATTACTCCTTCTGTGATAGTAACTTCGTTCCCTATTGTTACTAGATATGGTTCACTTCCAAAACATGGTTTGCCCGTAATCCTTACATTCTTTCCAAATTTAACTTTTAGAAACCGACTGTATACCTTCGATTTTTTATATTCATCTGCACAAAAGAGCTCAACTCTAAACAGTATTTTGGTTAGTATTATTTTCATCTTTAAATCAGTTGGCTAATTATTGGTATATGAATTAATAATTTTCGACAGTTTTCCAATTATATTGCTTAAGTATCTTAATAAATTGTTCCTGAATGGTCATCTGAAATTAGTTTTCGGAAGAGACTATCAACTTTATTTTTCTTTAAATCATTTATAACATGAACACGTTCAACATATGATTTAGCTTTGCTCGAGAATCCATTATCAGTCTTATAATTAACAATTATTTTTAAGAATTTATCTAAATCTCCCTCAGCATAAGATCCTAATTTTTCCTTTGTAATGACATCTCCTGGATCAACATACAAAGAAAATACTGGTATACCACACGCCCAAGCCTCAATAAACGTGTTAGGAAATCCTTCCATTTGAGAAGTGCTAATCAAAGCGCATGAATTTGCTATTTCTTGCATAGTGTCAGAGTGACTCAACTTTCCTAAAAGTGTTACATTTTTAAATGATTTTAGTTTCTCATAATAGAAATCACCTAGTACATCACGTGGCTGGCCAACAATTTTATAGGTTTTTTCTGGTGTTTTATTGATTATATAATAAAGCAATTCAAAACCCTTTCGTTTATCAAGTGATCCTACGTAAATAAAATCCTTCATTTCAGGATTATTAATAAACGAGATACTTTTTAGATCAATAAGATTTGGAAATAATATTGAGCTAATTCCCCTTTTTAATAATAAATTTCGTTGTCCTTCATGCTGCACAAAAATATAATCAGATTTACGAAGCAACCAAGGATATATCATCTCGCTCATTATGCCATCAAATAATTGCCATAATCGATTTTTTCTGTCATGAAGGTTTGTCATATAAAAATATTTGTAACGCATTTTGAAACTCATTGCATCTAGATCGGATGCTAATCCCAGGAGAAACTTAGCATTGACTTTACGAGAAGCCAAATAAGTAATAATATGTTGGAACGTGCGAATACGACAATAATATAAATCGGCTTTCTGTTTTACCAGTAATTTGTATAATAGTGGAAAGCGATGGGTAAAAGTGCGGATCACCTTAATGCCTTTGCCCCATTCTTCTAAACCTATAACTTTTATTCCATCTGATGTAATAAATTCTTTTGCAATAGTAAGATCTATGATAACTATTTCATGACCTATACTGGCTAATAATTTTGCCAATAAAGCTATTTGCAACTCTCCACCACCTTCAGTTGTGCCCATTAAAGCTCCAGCTATATTGCCCCAGAAACAAATTTTCATAACCTTATTAATGTTGCTGCTTCAGTTAATGTTATAGACTTAATATTTCTGGCAAGAAGCAAATTAAAACAAGCTTCTAGAAGTTCATATAATTTTTCAATGGCATTCTTATCTTTACGATATATTGAACAGCCTGGCATTAATTCGCTGGAATGAAACATCATTACCAAATAAGGCAACTTAATGCTTACAGCTTCATTTACTAATTCTTCAATCATTCCATCAGTCATCCAACTGAAAGGTCTTAACCATAATGGCTGTTTTGATAAATATAATTTACGTAATATTCTAAGAAAAATCACATTATCGACATTCTTGAAATAATACTTTGCCAAGGTACTGTTCATGTTCAAAGGGAATCTAGTAGGTAATATAGTAATGGGTATTTCAACTAAACTACCATTGAGATTTTGGAATTGGTATGGGAAAGGCTTATTGTTAATGAAATCAGGCCCACCTATGCCGTCAGGCATCCCCTTATGAGTTTTCCAATTTATATAAGGAGTAACTGATGAATCAATCAGGTACCCGTTATCAATCAGTGCATCAGCGACGGTTTCATTAAATCCATATCTCCCGGATCGAAAAGATGTAGGCTTTTTACCAAAAGATGATTCGATATGCGTAGTAAGATTTTTGATTTTTTCTTTCAAGATGTCTCCTGGTAACTCTGAGGCAAAAACATGGTAGCTGTCATTATACCTGTAACCATCTTTATCAATAAAAGGAGGAGTAGTCCATGCATGTAAATGAGAACCAATCTCGGCATTCCCTGTTGATATATATTCAGTGAAGATATCCCTGGCGAACTTATCCTCACAAACTTCAGAAGTCACCAGGTACGTAGGTTTAATAGAGTATTTATTACATAATTCCTGAAAACGGGGGACAAATTTGATATTCTCGACGGTAATTGCTCGCCCATGTTCCCATTGGTTGTCTCCTTCGGTATCAATTGTTAAAATGAAGTTCACCGTCTATATTTTTTCATGGAATTAACTTAAAAAGAAACAAATCATCAGGAATTGTTTTGCCTTAGCCACTCTTCAAAAATGAGAATAGACCATAGTCGTCTGCTTTGATTATCTATGTTATTTCCCGTGTTAATAATTGTGTCTGTTACTACCTTCTTATCTAAATAGGACGAATACAATGGACTTTGCGTATGAAGTGTGTCATTTACATATTCTCTCAAATCCTCTTTAAACCATAATGATAAAGGCATCCCAAATCCTTGTTTTGAATGATCAAATACTTTCTGCGGCAGAAATTCTTTCATAGTCTGTTTAAAAATATATTTCAAAGAAGAACCATTCAGTTTTAAATTGGATGGAATTTTGAAACTGAGTTCTGCAAATTTATGGTCTAATAAAGGAACCCGGACTTCAAGAGAACACAACATACTTGCCCTATCTACTTTTGTAAGTATATCATCAACCATATAAGTCTGTAAATCAAGATATTGTAAGTTAGTTATAAAATCATTGGTTTTACCCTTTCTTAAAAGATCTTCTTTAAAATGTTCTGATGAACTATTTAACACTTCGGTTTGCATTCTGCTTAACAGCAAATCCCTTCTTTCGTGTTCTGGCCAAAGGAATTGATAAGCGCCTAAATATGTTTTATCTTTTGATAAAAAATATGATTTCGTTTTACCTCTTCCATTTGTGGGGATTATTCTATGTATGGTTCCCCAGATAAGTTTATTCAAAAATGATGAATGAAAATTTAAATGGGAATGGTAAAGATTATTAAAGGAATTATAAATATTATATCCTGCAAATAATTCATCTCCTCCATCACCTGATAAAGCAACTGTTACATATTCCCGAGCAAATCTGGATACATAATAGGTTGGTACTATCGATGGATCAGCGAATGGTTCATCATACCCATTAATCAATTTTGGCAACAGATTAATGGATTCCGGTTCAACAATGAGTTGATGATGTTCACAATTATACTTTTTTGCTACCTCGGCGGCATATTCAAGCTCATTATATTCTTTTTCCTTAAAACCGATGGAAAATGTTTTTACTGGGAAATTGGAGTTTTTTGCCATAAGGGCTACTACTGAACCAGAATCAATCCCACCACTGAGAAATGCTCCTAGAGGAACATCCGAAATCATGTGTAGTTTAACGGTTTCAGAAAGGGAAGCTTCTAATTCATCCTTCCATTGATTTTCCGTTTTTGTATAATCAGGTTCAAACGCAATCTCCCAATATCTCTTTATTATCAATGAGCTTTTTTCCAACGGAGATAGAATAAGATAATGACCAGGTAGGAGTTTCTTTATATTTTTATAGATCGACAAATCACTTGTTATATATCCGAACGCGAAATAAGAATCTAAAGCTTCATTTGATACTGTCCTATCAATACCTTCTGCTCTTAAAATGGATTTAATCTCTGACCCGAAGACAAATTTGTCTTTATCTAGATAATAATATAACGGCTTTATTCCGAAACGGTCACGAGCACAGAACAATTGCCTAATATTATTATCCCAAATAGCAAATGCAAACATGCCTCTTAGAAATTGAAGGCATTGAGTGCCATATTCTTCATACAAGTGAATAATTACCTCGGTATCAGTATCAGTTCTGAAGGCATAACCTTTGTTAATGAGCATACCTTTGATTTCAAGGTAATTATATATTTCACCATTAAATATTATGAATATGCTTTCATTTTCATTTGATAATGGTTGATGTCCTGTATGAAGGTCAATAATACTTAAGCGCCTGAAACCTAAACCTACATTTTGATTAATATAAAAACCTTCATCATCTGGACCCCGGTGATGTATAATATCGGTCATTCTTCTTAAAGTTGAAGAAGTTATCTGCCTATCCTTGTCATTATATATTAATCCGGTTATTCCGCACATACTTTCATTATCATATACAGATTGATTATGTGTGCCATCATCTTACTTCAAATTGCATGTATATTAATTCTATTTATAATAACGGATTATTTAATTTAACTCGTCGATTTTAAGAAAATTTAATATGTTTTTTGTTTGAACTTTATAATTAAATATTGTATCAGCTAATCGCCTGCCTCTTTCTCCTATCTTGCATGAACTCTGATAATTGTTAAGCACAAAATCCAGTTTCTCGGCTAATCCATTAATATCAGCCGGTTCAACTAAAAATGCATTTACCCCATCAGTCAGGAAATCTGTTATTTCTCCAACTTTTACAGAGATGACAGGCTTTGATGTTGCAAGGTATTCAGCTAATTTTGACGGATATGATGCCTGGGCTTCCAAGTCATCTGTTCTCATCATAACAAGTATATCAGAATGTTGCATATACCTAATAATTTCTTGCCTTGACAAGTAATTCAATAAATTTACCTGAGAATTAATTTCGAACTCCATAATAAGTTTTTGAATCTGTTTCTTCTCCTGTTCAGAACAGAAGCCTCCAAGGATTAAGAAAATATCTGTGTGCTTAATGGCGATTTGAGCAAAAGCTTTAATTAGAGAATCAACATTATCTCTTTTTATTGTTAAAGAACCAAAGTAACCAATATATCGAAATGGGAACGGTTTTGGAGAATTATTTAAAAATCTGTTAGAATCAACAGTGCTAGGTATTAAAAGTAACTTATTTTCTTTTATGCCGTGATTCCGATAAAAGTTGATCAGATAATTTGAAATGCACAAAATGCCATCATTTAGACGAGATTCTATATATAATTTAATATGCCCAATTATCTCAACAAAATAGTTTTTCTGATAGTTACGTAAAGGATGTTCACTACATTCAATTAACAACTTCGTACCTAATTTGCATGAAAGGAAATAAGCAAAAATATGTGTAGTAAGAGAATTTGTCCATATATTTATAGCAATTATTTTATTTGCAGAGTTGATTTTTTTCATTAAAGTGATCGTGTTAATGTACTTCCTCAGTTTCTGAAATCGCCGAATTACAAAGTACTTGTTCCTACTTGTCTGATCAAATGGATAATAATATTTAATCCCATCATAATCCCCATTATTGAGTGTACGGTACTCATTAGCAAAACAAATAACATGAGTTGATACACCATGCTCAATGAAACCTTTAGCATATGTATGGACACGGTTGGTAGCAGCATTTCCTTCCGGAAAAGAAAACAGATCGCCAAAGATTATGATGCTCATGTTTATCTGCTTATTTCTTTTAAAATCTTACAAGGATTACCACCTGCAACTACATTGGCAGGTATGTCTTTTACTACTAAACTGTTCGCTCCAATTGTACTGTTTTCTCCGATTGTGACTCCTTTTAAAATAGCAACATTAACTCCAATCCAAACATTATCGTGAATTATTACTTTAGCAGGTTTGGTTTTACTGATGTCCAAATGCCAGTCGAAATCCGTAATGATTGAATTAGCTCCACATAATACATTATTTCCAATTCTTATTTCAGCAGCGGCGCCTATTGAAGTACCGCTGAACCCACAATTGTTGCCAATAGAGATGATCGCTCCTTCATAATGTGTAGAAAAAATACACTTACGGTTAACACCAATCAGATTTGAAGTTTTATCGGAACGGAAAATGCAATTACTCCCAATTGAAATTTTAGATTGAGGGAAACGAAAAAAATAGGGTATTCCGAAGAACTCATTATTGTTACCTGCTTTTATTCCTTTGATGAATAAAATCGGCTTTGTAATAAACCCAGAGAACAACTTTAACGCATATAGCTTGAAATTGTGTAACTTAAATATCAATAAGTTACCGTTATCTTCGGTTAGTTTTGATAGTCTGTATTTTGAACTCATGGTTTAGGTTTACTGAATTCTGCCTGATACAGAATAATAAATATTTAAAAGGTTAACCATAACTTTTTCAGGATTGTGCCTCTCAACGGCTTTTTTTCTTGCGTTTGAACCAAGATTATAAGCATAATCTTCATTTTCAGATAATTCTAGTATAGCGCCGGTTAAAGCGTAAGGATCTCCATCTTGGACCAAGAGGCCTTCTTCTTTATCTTTAACAATAGTTGGCGTTCCGCCAGCATAGGTCGCAACGATGGGCATCCCGAGCAACATGGCTTCACATACGCTGTTCGGGCTATTTTCGATATGTGAGGGGTGAATGTATATATTCGATTTTAATAAAGTGATAGCTAATGTTTCGGCATTTAAAGTGCCTTTAAACCTGATATTCTGTTCAGAAAATTTGAGTTTGTATTTTTTTTCAATAATATGTATTAATTCTTCATTGCCTGTTAGACCAAATACCTGCCACTCGAAATTAATATTTCGTTTGTTCTGCAGAATAGAAGCTGTTTCTAAAATTGTTTCAAGCCCTTTAGAAATTGAAGGGCTTATGGTAGAAGAAAAAATAATAATATTATTTGTGGGCTTACACCAAACATGTTGATGAAAAACATCTCTCAGTAATTCGTCGCAATGAAAATATGTTCCATTATCAGACAATGATCTTACTATCCTTCGATCCCAGTCAGTTCGACCTATAAAATATTTTCCATTTTCGAATATTTTTTGTTCCCGCAATGAACTCTTGTAAAATTGGAAATAATCATGCCATAAACCGTAAGCCCGGATTAGGGGATTTATATTGGAGTGCCTGAAAACGTCAAAAGAGCTCAATCCTGAAAACCATTTTTTTGAATAAACAGTCAGATTACCTTGTATTTGAATGATTACTGGTATGGTTGTATGATTCATGATCAACCCAAATGATTGCTCGGTTCCAAAAACATGGATGAGATCAGCTTTAAATTCTCCTATAATTTCAAGATACCAGTCTAAATAATAATCGGGTTCAATTGGGTGTAACCACCTTTTGTATATTTTTTTTATTTTGTTTTTCTCTTCAAACTTTGGTAATGCGAAATAGGAAGTTTTTCCAAATTTAAAATCTTTTCTTTCATCTAGATTATAATGAAATACAACACCTAATTCAATACCTTCCACTTTTAAGATTTGCTTTTCAAGTGATGATATCCACCCCCCCTCCTGTGAATTTGAATGCAGGAACTCTGCGGCCAATGAGGGTGTATTTGTAAACCAAAGGATTCTCATTTTCATTTAGTCTTTAATGATGAATTAATAAGAAATAATTATAAAAATCGCATCAAATTTTCGTAAATATTGAGTAACACTAATAAAGAGATTCAGTATTTACATCTAATGATTTGCGGTACTGTTATCTTCGGTTAGTTTTAATGGTCTGTATTTTGAACTCATGATCTCGGTTTATTGAATTCTAGCTGATATGGAATTATAAATACTCAATAGGCTGGTCATAACTTTTTCAGGATTGTGCCTCTCAATGGCTATTTTTCTTGCGTTTGATCCAAGCTTAAAGGCGTAATCTTTACTATTAGATAGTTCTATTATAGCGCCGGTTAAAGCATAAGGATCTCCATCTTGGACCAAAAGGCCTTCTTCTTTATCTTTGACAATAGTCGGCGTTCCGCCAGCATAGGTCGCAATGATTGGCATCCCGAGCAACATGGCTTCACATAAGCTGTTCGGGCTATTTTCAATATGTGAGGGGTGGATGTATATATTCGAATTCAATAAAGAGTCAGCTAATGATTCGGCATTTAAAGAGCCTTTGAACCTGATATTTTGCTCAGAAAATTTGAGTTTGTATTTTTTTTCAATAATATTCACTAATTCCTCATTGCCTTTTAGACCAATTACCTGCCACTCGAAATTAATGTTTCGTTTGTTCTTTAGGATAGAAGCTGTTTCCAAAATGGTTTCGATTCCTTTGTAAATGGCAGGACTTAAAGTTGACACCAACACAATAATCTTATTTGCAGGCTCAGACCAAAACTGCTGGTGGAAAATATCCCGTAATAATTCATCACAATGATAATACCGACCATCTGTCGATAATGTTGAGACTATTCGCCGATCCCATGTTGTGCGTCCAATAAATAATTTACCATATTTAAATATTTCTTGTTCACGTTTAGCTTTTTTAATGAAAGTAAAATAATCATGCCACAAACCACTTGCCCGAATAAGTGATATAAAGCTGGAATGTCTGAAAACATCAAAAGGACTTAATCCTGAAAACCATTTTTTACTACAGACTGTCAAATTACCCTGTATCTGAATAATTATTGGGATATTGACTCGATCCGAGATCAGACCAAAAGGTTGTTCCGTGCCGAATATATGAATTATATCGGGCTTAAACGCATTAATTATTTCAATGTACCATTCCAGATAGTAATCAGGTTCAATTTTATGTGACCATCTGTTTAAGACTCTTTTTATCTTATTTTTATCTTCAAACTTAGGCAAAGCAAAGTAAAAGGTTGATCCTAATTTAAATTTCTTTTTCTTATTTCCTTTATAATGAAATGCGAGACCCAATTCAATATTATTGCTTTTTTCTATCTGTTTCTGTAACGAAGCAACCCAATCCCGTGGCTGGTAATTTTCATGAAGATAACCAGATCCCAGGGAAGGGTAGTTTGTAAACCATAAAACTCTCATGCTAAGTAACTTGTCGAAATTCTTTCCTTATTTCAAAATCCAACTTATTTCTCATTTCAGGATTGTAACAGATTCCAACACATATCCAGACCAGAATGTAATGTAAAGAAAGTGTAGGTAAGCCAAAAAGAAACATATCCAGCAACTGAAGGAAAATTACCAGACCACAAGCGCGGGTAAACTGGTTGGAGGATTTGAAAATTCCNAATATTGCAGCAGGCAATAATATCAATATAAAGAGGACTAAATGTAATATTCCTCCTGTTAAAATCAATTGCAGATAACCGTTTTCTATGATTTCTCTATAGTCAACATCAGCCCATACAACTCCTTCTTCTTCATCTTCACCGCCAATAGGGCAAAAATAGGTTCCGTTCATTCCTTTCCCAAAAACCATATCATCGTTCATCCCTACGAAATACATCTCAAAAACACTAGACCTGGTATCTTCCGTCAAACGCCGCTGCAACCGGTTAGTTAATGTTAAATTTAAGGAAGGTGCGTTCATAAATCCTATTACTCCTATTATAATAATAATGGGGAAAATCCGGAATAAAACAGGTTTAGCGCTATTCTTTATGTTTAATAGATAAGCGGCTACAAGTAATCCAGTTAAGGTAAACATTCCGCTTCTTCTTGCCAGGTAAGTTAAAGAAAGAATTCCTATTGTTAAGACAATGAAAGCTATATTTACTTTTCTGTTATTAATATATGTTGCAAACAATAATAGATACCCACATCCAAATGTCATGGATCCAACAAGTATATTAGCCTGATTTCTATCCAACAGTATTTTAGGGAAAAATATACATAGGAAAATGAAAATTATACCAAATTTTATTATCCAATCGAATACATATGAATGGATATAGATATCCTTACAAAAAAATACAAACAATGGAATCAAGAACGGCCACAATATAGCGTTACTATTCAACAAGTCCCATATATTATCAAGTGAATAACTGATATTAAATAGAATTCCCCGAAAAACAATGATACACTCATAAAGCATAAATAAAGAAAATATTATTTTAAAATATCTACTTTTAAACTTAAAATCGTTAAATAACAGATAAGAAGATCCTACAAAACACCCGATAGCTATTACCCATAATACTTTATACAATACATAATTAATTGAAAAATTAATAAGACAGAACAATAGAAGTGATAATGTATAAATAGATACCATAAATACAGTTATTATTCTCTTGTTTCCTGTGAAATAATTGTTTCCGGTACCAGTCAGATCACTCATCATATACTCACGTGTCTTGTATAGCACTTCACAACATCTGTTGATAAGAATGAAAATTTCTTGATTACATAGCCCAAATGCCAGTAGCTTTCTTATTTAGAAGTCTGTAGGTTAGTAAAGGTTCATAAAAGAAGCTAGGACAAATTAGTATCACTTATTGATAAGATTGAATGGATCTCGCTGAATAATGCTGAATTATTTACTTTCTCCATGCACCCCCTTTGTTCTTATTGATTATCTGATGATACTGAATAGGAGCTAATATTAATCCATTAGAGTTGGAAACAATGGAAGCGATGAACATCGCACTAGCACCGTACTTAAAATATTTGATAAATATTAAGGCAATTATAATAAAAACGATCGGGCTAATGACACTTGACCAAAATTGAATCTTCAACGCATTTATCCCATTTAAAAAATGAACATATTTTGAGCCAAAGATCATTACATTAAAGTATATGAATCCCCAGAATGAAAGGATAAAAGGAATGTTAACTTTCCCTTTACCCAGCCAGAGGTCATAAATTGTTGAGGATGCAAGTAACATTATTAAGCCAAGGATAATCAAGAACAGATTTAAGTAATTATATTTCCTGATAGCGTTTTTTATCCATTGAATATCTTTTTTTACATAAGCTTCAGTCGATGCTGACCAAAAAGGATTTAGAAAGATAGAATTGATCATCAGTAGGACACCGAAATACTTATAAACTATATTGAAGGAAGTCACATCAGAGGTGCCAAGATTCCTGGCAATAATGATGTTTGAAGTTTGATACTGAATTATACTTGCAATTTGAATGATAAAAAAAACAACGCCCAAACTAATCAAGCCTTTAGCACAGGAAAAATCCACCTTTGATCGGATTGGCCTATACTTTTTTAATTGCCCTCGAAAGAAAAAAAAATTTGCAGCAATTAATACTAAAATAGGAGAAATGCAGAGAGCTATTCCTAATTTTAGAAGAGAACCTTGTGTGCATTTTATCAAAATAATTATAAAAATGAGAGAAACCAACTGTCCTAAAACATCTATTAAAGATGACTTTGCGGGTTCTTGATTTGCCGTGATTAAGGTGGTTATTATTCTCAATACAAAATCCAAACAGAAATACGTAAATATTATTATTGCTAATATACTCACATCAGAACGTAACGAATCTGAAACATTTAATATTTTGGACCAATCTAAAAAAAAATTCGTTATCATAAATATAATCCAAACACCTGAAAATATTAACCCTAGCAATACATATGTAGTACTAACATAAGTCTGGGCAAGATTATCA
>JGI20214J51088_10000178_pt1 | contig 46131 bp, 31 predicted proteins | sample WetSurMetagenome_FD_51088 | JGI IMG/M metagenome (IMG submission 51088) | reverse complement strand
CTGCGGTGGCGTATGTTGCTGCGTCTGGTAATTTGCTTGATGCGTCTGCTGCTACGAATGAGATGGCTAATGGTGCGACTGCGAATGCTGCGGATCAAGTCAAACCAACATTTGTCAAAGCATGGCAGTACGATACTGATGACAATGGAAACCTCGATGAAATTGTTATTGAGATGAGCGAATCAATTTCTGACGCAACTGTAAATAAGGCTCATTTCTCATTAAGTTCTGGTTCTATTAATTCTATAGGTGTAAATGGAGTAGGAACGGCAAATCCCAAAGATCCTGATGTGGTGAATGATAAATATTTCACATTGGAGGTTACAATTTCTGGTACAACAACGGTTACCACAGGTTATACTGCAGGAACGTTAGCTGATTTACTTTCGAACACGGCTCTTACAGATGCTGCAATAACATCTGGTGATGTGACATCGCCTCAATTATGGTATGCAGTTCTCGATGCAGATAACGATGGTACGAACTACACCTATGTGGATGTCTACTTTACCGAAGCGATGGATACTGCTACTGAGCTCTACACTGATTTCAGCATAAATGATACAAATATCGGCATCACTGCTATCCAAACAAAGGCCGGAAACCTTGTCACTTTAAAATGCAATAGAACGTTCCAAACTGGTGACTCGCCGACCATTGGCATTGCAGGATCGGTTGCTGACCTAGCTGGTAACGCACTAACATCAGGAACGATNACTATCAATACCTATAGAATCTCCATGCGATCAGGTTGGAATTTAATATCTCTCCCGGCAGATACCTCCAATACCCTTATATCAACAGTTGTTTCTGGTATAGATAGTAACCTCGCTGTAATATGGCACTACAATGCAAGTGCTAATGCTTGGAGCCAATGGACTGATATCGGCGATAACGGAGAATTCAGACTAGAACCAGGTCAAGGATATTGGGTGTATATGACTTCTGCTGATACCTTGATAGGGAACTATAATTTAATGCCAGAGACTCCTACCTCACCACCATACTTCAATTTAGCGGGACAGAAATGGAATTTGATCGGACATTGGCAAACCTATAACCAGACTGCTTCGACAAACTACGGAGGCGGTCTTACAAGTCTCTCAGATGACGACATTGGATCCTTGTTCAAGTTTACTGGTACCGGATATGTCAACATCTTGAACGGTGCACAAAAAATGGTTCCTGGTCAAGGATTCTGGATGTGGAAAGAAACCACTGGAAATAAACAGTATACCCCGAGTTAAACCATGACATCTCTCTTATCTTTCTTTTCTTTCTTTTTCATTATGGGAAATAACAGGAGAAAAAACAAATGATAAAAAAAACAGTCGAACTTTCAATTATCTTAATCTTTGTCCTTGCTGCTTCGTCGTTATTTTCAGCAGCGGTAGATATTCCAACACCTCCTCATCGGTTCAAAGGATATGTCATCGATGAAACCGGAGAACTTGCTATCGATGGAACGATCGTGTCTGCCAACCTCAACAATATCTATTACAATACAACAGTAAAAAATGGAACCTATGGTTTTACCACGGTAACTCAGCCATTTTATGTAAACGGTTCTTCGGGTGACGCAGGAAAAACGATTCTTTTTTATATTGATGGTACGCTTATTTCTCAAACAGCAGTGTATGTTACCGGAGGATTAAATAGTAATTTTGAACCATATTTTAATGTCTCATTAGACACGACATCGGTAATCATAAGCNCCGTTACTATTTCCTCATTAACAGAGTCGCAGGCAACAATATCATGGACTACTGATAAATTTGCTAATTCAACAGTAAATTATGGGATAACGACAAGTCTTGGGTCTGTAAAACATGATGNTCAATTTTTGAAAAATCATGCGATTGTCCTCAGTAGTTTACAACCGGAGACCACCTATTATTTCGAAGTCATATCGTACGATTATTCAGGACATAAAGCAAAGGATAATTCCACTGGTCAGTTCTATCATTTTACGACAGCACAGCAACAGCAAGGCGNGCCTGGAGGTGATGGCGGAGTTGGAGAAAGTCCAAGTGAGATAAATGTGCCTCCTCTGGCTCATGCGAACGGACCTTACTATGGTCTGGTGAACGAATCTATCGTATTTGACGCATCGAAATCAAATGATACAGATGGTTACATTGTGAATTATACGTGGAACCTTGGCGATGGAACTACTGTGACAACGACTCAGGTTCGTACCAATCATGCATATTCCAGAGTTGGTAATTATACTATCACATTAACGGTTACTGATAACAAAGGTGCGACCAATGTGAACAGGTCGAAAGCGTATATCTCTACAAACGATAGCGACGGAGATGGCTGGAGCGATGCAGCAGAACGGTACTATGGGACAGATTCGCGTAACGCCTTAAGTTATCCAAAAGATAGTGATTCCGATGGAATCCCAGATAGCGTTGATCCTGACGATGATAACGATGGTCTGACCGATGTAGAGGAACTACGACTTGGAACTGATCCAACAAATAACGCTGATGTTCTTCGANTCCTCAATGATTATGGATTATTTTTCTTGCTTGATACCAATGCAGATAAGGTCTTCGATTCACACTACAACCAATCAAACGGCGTTGTGACCACATTGTTTAGCTCAGGGAATGGAACATTTCTGATTGATGTCAATGGCGATGGGAAATACGAATATAGTTACACACCTGCGACAAGCGCCATTATCCCCTATCAAAAATCCTTAGGTGCTGGTTCCTATGATTACATACTTGTACTGTTGGTAATAATTTTTATTGCAATAATAATTGTGATTATCAGTGTCGTTTATAAAGTAAGAAGGAAAAAAAATAAGTCCTAGAGGAGACAAATATGAATAGAACATCAAATGCAGAAATACTTGTTATTAGTATGATATTACTCTCCGCTGCGGTAGTAGTTATATCGGTTATGCCTTTTGGATTTGCAGCGTCTCCTCCGCATCGTTTCAAAGGTTATGCAACCGATACTGGTCTTCATCCTGTAAAAACCGGAACGACAATCCGTGCGATGTTGGTAAATGTCGGTGGCGCAACTGAAAATTATACGACGACAGTGAACAATTCATTATCTGGAAAGAACTATGATTTCAATGTTCTTGATTTAAATGACGATAACAATGGACGCCCGATTTTTTTCTATATCGGGACAGATAATACAACACAGACCGTTACGTTTGTTACTGGCGGAATGAACATTGGTTATTCACAATTCTATAACCTCACTATCGTTGATAGGCCACGAATAACGGATAATTCTCCAACTACAAGTACCACTGGTGATTCCTTTACTTTTAATGTCACGGCTACAGACTATGTCGATATTCCCAGCAAACTTCGGGTGAACGTGAGCTGGTCGCATGGAAGCCTTTCCTATAATAAAACACTCTCTCCCGTTGGTGGCAATTATTTTATCGGCATAAATACAACTAATCCAAACAGCATTGATGATCTAAGTTACACAATCTGGGTCAATGACACATCCGGAAACATGAATCATTCTGGTCCACACTTGGTAGATATATCTGACAACGATCCACCTACGTCGTCGGTGACTTCAATTTCTGGGTATTGGAAAGCTACATCACCTCAGACGATATCCTACACATCTCACGATAATGCAATCGGTGTAAAAAACACCACACTTTTCTATCGATATAGAGCAACGAATGCTTCAACTTGGGATGGATGGGTCACATGGAGCAACGCAAGTAACCCGGATGTAATACCATGGGCTGGACATTGGCATTTCAACTTCCCGAACGCAAGCGGTCATTATCAATTCTATAGTAAGGCGAAGGATAATGTAACAAATNCTGAATCCAAAGTAGCGAGCGCTGAGGCGTTCTGTGGATATGATGCGGTTGCTCCTACGGTAACGATGACTGCGTTGTCTACGTATAAGAAAGCGAATTTCTTGGTTCAGTGGGCAAAAGGTGTTGAGGCGACGAGTGGTATAGCACGTTGGACGGTGCAGCGAAAGGAAAATATCTCTGGAACGTGGACTGCGTGGTTAACGAATGTAAGTTATACCGTTCGATCTGCTACATGGTTGATTGCGAATACGACTGAGGGTACTACGGTCTTTTTCAGAGCTTTGGCAGTAGATAATGCGACTAATTGTGGGACGTGGTCCGCTAACGTTAGCACTACAAAGGATGCCATTGCTCCCGTGATCTCTTTCATATCATCGGGTACTCCCTCTACAACATCAGCAACTATCACCTGGACAACGAATGAAAATGCCAACGGCAACGTAACCTATGGAACCACCACTGCCTATGGGTCATGGTCAGAATACTCTTCATATGTGACTGCGCATGAAGTCCCACTCACAGGTTTATCTTCAATTACAGTATATCATTATAAAGTAATATCTATAGATCCAGCTGGAAATCAAGTTAACTCTACAGATTATACGTTTACCACTGCATCAAGCGGAGGTGACGGGGGAGTTGGAGGTGATGGACTTACTCCAACACCAATTGCAGAAGCAGGAGGCCCGTACTCAGGTTACATCAACGAGACCATCGCTTTCAGCGGATCAAGAAGTAGCGAAACCGGTGGATCAATCACAGGATACCGCTGGGACTGGACCAATGATGGGACCTATGAAACCAACTGGTCAGCAAGTGCCACCGCAACCCATGCATACACTACTGTAGGGACATACATCGTGAAACTCCGGGTCAAGGATGGTAGTGACATCACTGATNCCGATACTGCCCTGGTTAATATCACGGCACGTCCAGGAATCACCACATCACAACACGTCTTGGATTTAATCCTTGCTGAATATAATGTCCACCTTGTCGAGCTCTTCTATGCCAACGACACCAACGGAGACGGCATCCTTGATGNTTTTACCGANCCCAACGATAGTCTTANCGAGGTTCACTTTGCCAGCATCAATGGAACTGTGATCATCCTGCTTTCTATCGATGGAGATACCATCCCTGAGTTCTTTTGGGACCCTACAATCGATACCATCACATTCATCCATTATAGTGCAGGAAATATTATTGTTATGGTTAACGACACACTCTTAAAAACAAAAACCGTGACGATTTCTATTGAAAAAGATGGATGGACGTACATCGAAGCAATCGATATCTATCCTGATAACCTTGATCTCATCGTAAGGACAGCGGATGGAAGGGCTATTTCATCTGATATGATCTGGCGTGAAAACGGCAAGGTGTACATCTTTGACGACCCGGCCGCACAATACGTGTTTATCTACAGCTTCGCAGGAAAAGGACCGCTTTTCGATGTCACCGTGGAGCTAACCAAAGATACGGTCACTGCTGCTGAGGGCACCACCGCACTGATTACGTTGGTTAATGTCGGGGAACCTGGAACCGTTGTTGGTGTCGTAAATTTCACGTTATCGAAAAATGGGCAGGTCATCATCTGGTTACCTGAAGAAAGCGTATCAGTTCTCGGGCAGATCTCGTTCAACAAGGCAATAGTGACTAAGGATCTTGAGCCAGGGACCTACACGTATACCGTGGTCTATCGATATGGAGTGAATCAGACTGCAAGTTCACAAAAGAGCTTTACCGTTACCTCTCCGACCTCAGGGTTCCCATGGTTCTGGGTCATTGCAATCCTTGGAATTATCATTATTGTTGGGTTTATTCTCGCTGTCGCCTGGAAAAAGGGATATCTCTATTGGGAAAGGGGTGTTGACAAGGAGCAGATCAAAGAAGGAGGGAAATAAAAAAGAACGTTTCAATTTCTTTCGCCAGCATATTTCCGGTTGTTCATAATCGCAGACATTGGAACCTTAGATATTCATTACAAAGCGATTGAAAAATGAAGGCTTTATATAGGGACAGTGCGTTCTTTTTTTTATATTTTAATGGGCGAGGAATCTTGGTGAATAGTATGCGTAAAGCTTTCGTTAATGCTAAAGCTATTTCTCATTGTAGAAGTCATGGATTGAACCCTGAATGGTTTTGTAGATGCGAAACATGGGGGTGATGAGGAGGATATGCGCAGACAAAACAAGAAAACTACCCGTAAAAAAGAGCCGATCATGGAGGCGTTAAAACCAGAAACATCTCTGCAGCAGGACAGCCTGTTTTCTACGAGTCAATCCTCTTTTCCCATCGTCGGCATCGGTGCTTCCGCGGGAGGGCTGGAAGCACTCGAACTATTCCTGCAGAACGTGCCAGCCACCAGTGGTGCGGCTTTTGTCATCATTCAACACCTGGACCCGGTCCACAAGTGCATCATGCCTGAGCTTCTTCAGCGGGTGACTGCCATGAAGGTCGTTCAGGTCATAGACCGAACGAAGGTCAAGCCGAACAGCGTCTATGTGATCCCTCCGAACAAAGATATGTCTATCTTACGCGGGGTCCTGCATCTGCTGGAGCCGATGGCGCCACGGGGTCAGCGTCTGCCGATTGATTTCTTTTTCCGCTCGCTTGCCGATGACCTGAAAGACCACAGCATCGGCGTCATCCTCTCGGGGATGGGCTCCGATGGTACACTGGGTCTGCGTGCAATCAAGGAGAAAGCCGGTGTGGTGTTTGTGCAGGATCCTGCTTCAGCGAAATTCGACGGTATGCCCCGCAGTGTCATCGATGCTGGACTGGCGGATGTCGTCGCCTCGGTTGAGGCGTTGCCCGATAAGATCTTTAGCTATCTGCAGCATATTCCCCTGATTAATGAAGCAGGAATGGCCAGGGCGGATAAAACCCATAGCGCCTTTGAAAAGATCGTAATCCTGCTGCGATCGCAGACAGGCCATGATTTCTCACTTTATAAAAAGAACACGATCTACCGCCGGATCGAACGGCGTATGGGAATTCATCAGATTGACAAGATTACCAATTATGTCAGGTATTTGCAGGAGAATTCCCAGGAACTGGAGTTGTTGTTCAAGGAGCTGTTGATCGGGGTTACGAGCTTTTTCCGCGACCATGAAGCATGGGAAAAACTGAAAGATGAGGTCATCCCGGCACTGCTGGGTGCACATCCGTCAAATCAGGCACTGCGGGTGTGGGTGCCTGCCTGTTCCACTGGGGAAGAGGCGTATTCCCTGGCGATTGTCTTCAAAGAGGAGCTTGATCAACTGAAACTGTCCAGGAATTTCAGGATACAGATCTTCGCAACAGACCTTGATCAGGATGCTGTTGAGAAAGCTCGCTCTGGTATTTTCCCTTCAAACATCTCTGCTGATGTGTCGTCGGAGCGACTGAACCGGTTCTTCGTGCAGGTCGAGCGGGGTTACCAGGTTGCTAAGTCGATCCGGGATATGGTGATTTTCGCCCCGCAGAACGTCATCATGGATCCACCGTTCACCAAGCTTGATTTCGTTAGTTGTCGGAACCTGCTTATCTACTTGACTCCTGAGCTGCAGAAAAAGCTGTTGCCTCTTTTTCATTACAGTCTGAATCCTGGGGGTGTTCTGTTTCTGGGCAGCGCGGAGAACATCGCGGGGTTTGATGATCTCTTCATGTCCCTGGATGATAAATCACGGCTCTACAAGCGGCTTGAATCTGGTTTGCGGGCAGAGGCCGTTGAGTTTCCCTCCTCGTTTGTCCCCACCAGATCAAACGTGTCATCGGTACCGAAGGTGAAGCCGATCAACCTTCAAACGTTGGCTGACCAACTGCTCCTGCAGACTTATTCTCCGGCCGCGGTGTTGGTCAACAGCCAAGGCGACATCCTTTACGTCAGTGGGCGAACCGGTAAATACCTGGAACCGGCGGCCGGAAAGGCAAACTGGAACATCTTTGCTATGGCTCGTGAAGGGTTGCGTTTCGAGCTTACCAGCGCGTTCCGTAACGCGTTGCGGCAAAAGCACGCCGTCACACTCAAAAATCTCAAGGTGGGGATAAACGGTGGAGTGCAGGTTCTGGACCTGACCGTTCAGACCATTGCTGAACCGGAAGCGTTACGGGGATTGGTGATGATCGTCTTTACTGATGTGGCAGCGCCTTTTGAAACGAAGCTTAAAGCGTCGGATAAGGTCAGGCCTCATGCGAGTCGCGTGCTGCTTGCTCAGATGGAGCGGGAGATAGGTCAAGCCCGTCAGGATGTGGAAACCCTTCGTGAAGAGATGCAGACGTCTCAGGAGGAATACAAGTCTGCTAACGAGGAGATGCAGTCCGCCAATGAGGAACTCCAGTCCACGAATGAGGAGTTGACCACCTCAAAAGAAGAGATGCAGTCCATGAACGAGGAGCTGCAGACGCTCAATCATGAGTTACTGGCCAAGGTCGATGATCTGTCACGGCTCAACAATGACCTGAAGAACCTGCTTGCGAACACTGAAATCGCCACCGTGTTCCTTGACAATGATTTGCGTGTGCGCTTGTTTACGACCGGTTCGAACAATATTTTCAAGTTGATCCCCGGTGATGTAGGCAGGCCGATTACGGATATTGCCTCTGATCTGCTCTATCCTGAGCTGGTTGATCATATCCGCGAGGTGTTGCAAACGCTGGTCTTTCGCGAGCAGCAGGCGGCCACGCGCGATGGGCGCTGGTTCATGGTGCGTGTCGTCCCCTATCGCACCTTGGAGAACATGATTGACGGGGTGGTGATTACCTTTATGGATATCACTGCATCGAAGATGCTGGAGACTGCGCTACGGAAAACGCAGGTCGGATTGAAAAAACGCATCATGAAACAAGACACAATGCTGGAGCAGGTCGAAACGAAACTGCAGGATGAAATACAGCGTGATAAATCTGCGAAGGGCACGGGAAATGTGTCAAAGTCTGCCGTATTACGGAAGGAAACGTAATGAAAAAGAACCCCGGCGATCCCCCGGATGCTGCTGATCTGCGTCGCAGGGCAGAGAAACGACTGAAGAGTCAGTGGTCTGAACCTAGTGCTCTGCAACCAACCCAACAGGACGCGCAGCGGCTTCTTCATGAACTGCAAGTCCATCAGATTGAGCTTGAGCTACAAAATGAGGAGCTTAGGCGGGCGAATAAGGCAAAGGTGGTTCTTGCTCAACACACCGATCTGTATGATTTCGCCCCGGTCAGCTATTTTACCTTGGATCGTGTCGGGACGGTCCGCCAGGTCAACCTCCCTGGCGCTCGTCTTCTTGGCGTGAACCGTTCGCAGCTGATGAACCGACGATTCTCACTTTTTGTATCCGATGATTTTCGCCCCATCTTCAATTCCTTCCTCAAGCAGGTTTTTACCGGTCAGGCATCAGCATCCTGCGAGACGCCAATCCTTCGAGAGGGGCATCCACCGTTTTGGGTGCACCTTGAAGCAAAAGTTGCTGAGGATGGGCAGGAATGCCGCATCGTGGTGATGGACATCACCGAGCGTAAACAGGCGGAGGAAGCTCTTTTACAAAGTGAAAAAAAATATCGTGAGATCATTGAAGGGTTAAACGAGTGTGTCTTTCGTCTCTCGTTTCCCGATGGAAACTACAATTACATAAGTCCTGCAGTACGGTCTGTTTTCGGGTACAGTGAAGAAGATTTTCTGCACACGCCGCGTTTTGTCAGCACGATCATCCACCCGGATTCAGCGGCGTATATCAAAGAAAAATGGAATGATTTTATAAACGATAGAGTTCACCAAACATTGGAATATAAGATCATTGACCCTGAAGGAAACGAACGATGGATACGGCAGTCAAACAAAGGGATCTATGATGGAAATGGAAAGATCATCGGGGCTGAAGGAATTTGCAGAAATATCACTGAACAAAAAAAAGCAGAAGATAAAATCAGGTATCAGGCAGAACTTCTGCAAAACGTATCTGATGCAGTCATTTCTAGTGATTTTGATTTTACTATAAAAACCTGGAATGTGGCCGCAGAACGAATATTCGGATGGAAAGAACACGAAGTAATCAATAAAAAGGTCCATGATGTCCTCAAAATTGAATATATCAACACCACGAGTGAAGACGCCTTAAAACAACTTAAAAAAAATGGATACTGGACTGGAGATGTCATCGAGAGACACAAGGATGGAACACCGATCACCATTTATGCATCAATGAATGTCATCAAAGATATTGCCGGGAAAGAAATTGGAGTCGTAGCAATTAACCAGGATATCACCAAGCGTAAAATGGTGGAGATATCACTTAGGGAAAGCCAGAAAAAATTTCAGAATTTGATAGAAACAACCGGTGAGTTTATCTGGGAAATGGACTCTCAGGGGCGATATACTTATTGTAGCCCACAAATTGAGAAATTATGGGGATTTAAGCCTGAAGAAATGATTGGGAAGACACCTTTTGATGTTATGCCTCCGGGCGATAAAGAAAAAACACTAAAAAAGTTTAGGGCAACAGGAGATTCTCCAAAACCGTTTAGTGGAATGGAAACAACTGCTTACGATAGTCAGGGTCGATTGGTTTTCGTGGAAACGAACGTGGTTCCTTTTTTTGATGACCACGGTGGATTACTTGGGTATCGAGGAATTTCCTGGGATGTCACCGAGCGGAAGAAAGCGGAACAAGAACTCCACAGCTCTCAAGAAAAATATAAAAGATTGTTCGATTCGTCTCCTGAATTAATTATTGAAGTTGATGAAGACGGAAATATTCTATCTGTTAATTCGGCAATGGCTAAAAACTTGAGCGTTCCCGCTGAAAAATTAATTGGTAAAAATATTCTTNACCTTCTTNCNAAAGAGATAGGTGAAAAACGNGCAAAAATTGCTAGAAAGGCACTTGAAGAAGGAAAAAATCTAGAATCTGAGGATGAACGAGCAGGTAGGTATTTTCAAAATATTTACGTTCCCATCATCCATCCTGGTGGAAAGAAAACCATCCAACTAATTGTAAGAGATATCACAAATGAAAAAAAAGCAGAGCACANTCTTAGAGAAAGCGAAGAGAAGTATAAAACGATTTTTAATTCTGCTGGCGACAGCATCATTTCCTTAGATAACGAAGGGGTTATAGTGGACATCAATGATGCCGGGATACAACGCATTGGATATGAACGAAAAGATTTAATTGGTAAAAATTTTAGTGTTTTGGATAAAATTATTGCAAAAGAAAGCAAGCAATATATGTTGAAGAATTTTCAACAACGTAAACTGGGGATTCATCCCCCGGCTTACGAAGTAAAATTGATGAACCGTAAAGGTGAAGAGTACTATGTTGAAATCAACGCCGTCCCGATTGTAAAGAATGGAAAAAACCAAGGATTTCTTGCGATACTACGAGATGTCACCGAGCGTAAAAAAGCAGACGAAAAATTAAAGGAAAGTGAAGAAAAATGGAGGTCCATTACAGAAAACTCTCCTGACCACATAATGTTACTTGACAAAGAAGCACGGATTTTATTTATAAATCGTCCTGTTTCAGACCTTTCCAAAGAAGATGTAATCGGAAAAAGCGTTTACGATTTTACTCCAGGAGAATGGAAAAAGGATGCAGCTAATTGTTTTAAGCGTGTTTTACAGAGTAGCAAGCCGGATATTTATCATACTGAATATATAACAAGAGATGGCGTATCACGCTTTTTTGAGGTACATGTTGGCCCGGTCTTTATGAACAATGAAATAGTTGCTTTAATCAGCAGTTCGGCTGATATTAGTGAACGGAAGAAAACAGAGGATGCTATCGTACAAAGTGAAAAAAAATATCGTGAATTTGTGAATTTATTACCACAGATGGTGTTCGAGATTGATGGACATGGGAATTTTACGTTTATCAATCAAGCATCCATTGATTTGACTGGTTATACACAGGAAGAATTCAAAAAGGGCTTGAACGCTTTTCAGACGGTTGCGCCTCATGATCGCGAACGGATAAAAAGTAATATACTAAAAGTAATGAACGGAGAATCAACATCAGCTAATGAATATTTACTACAACGGAAAGATGGAACGACCTTCCCGGCAATATTTTCTTCAACTCCGGTAATAAACGAAAGCAGGATTGTCGGTGTAAGAGGATTTGCCATAGATATCACCGATCGTAAAAAAGCAGAGGAAACGGAAAAAATATATCTTGAGAACCAACTGTTTTTATCTGATGCTGTCATGAAACTTGCTCTTTTGCCGACCTGTGACCATATTTTTGATTTCGTTGGAGAAAAACTCCAAATGTTGACAAAAAATACCTATATCACGATAGCAAAATATGATGAAAAAACAAATAAATTTGTTGTGTACAAACTTTTTGGTTATAGTAGTTACATGGAAACCATTCTGAAAATACTTGGTAGAAGTCCAGTAGGTATGAAATTAGAGTATGAAGATGATAAATGGCGAAATAAATTTACTCGGGGAAATCTCGAAAAAATATCGGAGGAGGATTTTGAGTCAATTATTCTTCCTCAAATGCCAAGAAATATTTCTCAACACATTAAAAAAATTATTAATTTTGATGAAATTTATGTCATACCGCTAATAGCTGAAAATAAATTATTTGGTTTTGTTTTTCTCTCCGCATATAAAGATTGTAAGGTTGAAAATCTGGAGACCATTAAGACGTTTATCAATCAAGCATCCTTAGCCATTGAACGTAAGGATGCTGAAGAGCAAGTCAATTCGCAGAATATCCAACTGAAGAACTATCAGCGGGAAATCGAACAACAGAATATTCAGTTGAAAAAAACAGATCAGCTAAAGACAGATTTTCTTAACATCACCTCCCATGAGCTGCGCACGCCGATGTCCGCGATTAAAGGGTATTCACAAATCCTGTTGAAACAGACACTTGGCCAGATCAACGATGATCAACGACAGGCATTGGATGTTGTTTTACGGAACACGAATCGGTTAGACCGCCTCATTCAAGATATCCTTGATGTGTCGCGTTTAGAGTCAGGTACGATGAAATTTGTCGTTGATGAAATAGAAATAAGAGGTATGCTGGCTGAGGTTGTTGATACCATGCAGCCTTTTTCCGGTCAAAAGCAGATTAAGATCAATACGGAAATCGAATCAGGCATCCCCGAGTTGATTGCCGATACAGAGCGTATCAAACAAGTCATCATCAACCTGATCGATAATGCGGTAAAGTTCTCACCATACGGTTCTCATATTAATATACGAGTAAAAAAGCAGCACGAAACGGTGTTGTTTGAAATTCAGGATTTCGGACGAGGCATTCCAAAGGACAAGCAAGAGAAGATTTTTGATTTGTTTTATCAAGTCGATACTGGTGCTGATAGAAAATTTGGTGGTGCTGGTCTTGGCCTTGCTATCTCGCAAGGTATTGTCATTGCGAGCGGTGGAAAAATCTGGGTTGAAAGCGCTGATGGGACAGGCAGCACTTTTTATTTTACATTGCCGCTCCGACCTGTTGAGGATGTCGAACGGAGATTTAGCGAAATGGATTTATTTGGATTGGAAAGAAAAAGGAGGTGAGAAAAACTATGACTAGGATATTGATTGTCGATGATGAAAAAGATTTTAGGGAGATGCTCGACCTTTATCTTCGTAGAGAGGGATTTGAAACAACGATTGCTGAGGATGTCTCTGGTTTTCTTGAAATAATTAATGAGTTCGAGCCAGATCTGATCACCCTTGATGTGTTGATGCCAGGGACGACCACACAAAAGATCCTTGCTGCGTTAAAGAAGAAGAAAAACAAGTCAAAGATCATTCTGTTAAATACCGTGCGGTACTCTGAAAAAGAGAAACGCATCATGCAAGAGTCGGGGAATGTCGTTGACTGTATCACTCAACCCTTTGATATCGATGAATTTAAAGATAAGATACTTAAAAATCTTAATAAATAGTGTTAATCAGTGGAAGTTGACGGGAATTTTACTTTTTGTCCGTAAATGTTTTATAGAACCCAGCGTTTATCAACATTGTAATTTATAAGCATTACATTTGTGGTTATCTTAACATTTAACGGAAAAACGGATGGGAATGTGAATGAGTATGAATAGTCAGTTATTTTTTCCTATTCATCAGCGATATTTTTTCGTTTCATATGGTGATGGGGTGTTGCGAGAGGTTGTTTGGTAAAAAAAGTGGTGGGTGGTAAAAAAATGACGAAAATAATGATTGTGGACGATGAGGTCGATTTACGGGAGATGCTTAATCTGTATCTTCGGAAGGAGGGTTTTGTCACTGAGACTGCGTGTGACGGGCAGGATCTTCTCGATAAAATCGATAGCTTTCAGCCTGATCTGGTCTCCCTTGATGTGATGATGCCTGGGCTAAAAACGACGGAGATACTGGAAAAGCTTAAGGAGAAAACGTGCAAGCCAAAGATTATTTTGGTGACCGTCGTCCGTTATTCTGAAGCTGAAAAGCAGATTATTTTTCAGACCGGTAACGTCGTTGATTATATCACCAAGCCGTTTGATCTGGATGATTTGCTGGTGCGAATTAATAAACACGTAGGTTCTGCGCAAAAGCTGGATGCTGCATCTAGTGGAATATATTGACGTCTTGTTGATCTGGCAGGTTCCTAAAAGAGTCGATAAGGTCTCTTGAATGCGTTCTGTGATTTCTCGTATCATTTGTTTTTTTTTAGGATCTTCTCAGGGTTTTGGTGGTTCCTTTTTTTAGATCTGGGCTGACAAAAACTTTTTAAATACATAGACATTACATAAACATTACAAAGCAATTACGTATAGCAAATGAAATGGGATGTGAAGGAGTGGCGCTGACTACTGTTGGAGAGCCAGAAACAATCGATGGTGAGGAGAAATATTCCCCTGATCTGGAGAGAAGGGTCGACAGGCCCGCTGTAGAAAGCGTCGCGACTTCTGAAAATATCCATCTGAAAAATTCCCTATGCACAAATATCCTCGTTGTGGGGGAAAACGCTTGTGAAATATTGTATGAGTATAGTTTCACCGATATACCCATCCCACAGACGACCCCCACACGCCCTCCCCCAATTTATATTCGGCTCTGAAAAAATCGTTCTTCCACCAGGAGCAGATTTTTTATCCTGGTTACCAACAAATACGAAATGTATCATCGCCAATGAATAACAATAAACGTTTTTAGAGGATGATCTATTCATTTCCATGAGGATGTTACCTATACCAGCTTACGAGAGCAAACATTCGGTCAAAAGGAGACGTGTACATTTCCAATTTTTTTTGGTAGTGCTACTTGTCGGTATGTTCCTCTGTACTAATGCAGTTGGCGCTGCTGTCTCATCCGACCCATCTCTTTCGATTTCTCTTTCGATTGTGGAAGGTGATGCGTTTAGGCCAGGCAATTCCTTTCATACGATCACGGAAATTAGAAACCGGGAAGCACTGGGTAGGNTTGATGTTGTCGTTTTTTATAAAATTTTAGATGCTGACGGAAAAATGATTCTTTCTTCCAGTGAGACGGTTGCGGTTGAGACTAAGAGCTCCTTTGTTGCGACTTTTAATCTGCCAGTTAGTATTGAGGAAGGCGTCTATTTTCTTACGGCGAATGTGAGTAATCTTGACGGGAGTAAATCAAGCGAGGTGCACCGGTCTTTTAATGTAGTCATCGTACCAACGGGTGAGCAGAACCTTATCCAGTACGTGGTGGTCGCGGCTTTTGTTTTTACTGGGGTAGTATGGTTTTATGAACATCGAAGGATATCGAAGCTGAGGATTTCCGGAAAAGAACTGAATAAATATATCGATGGACAGAAGAAAAAATAGGTGGGTATGAACAATCGTTTCAGCGTATCCGGAAAGGTTAGTTTTATATCATACAATCGTTTACCTGTAATTGCTTTGTAATGCGAAGCGATGAAAACAATCGGTGATAGAAATGGAAACCATTCAAATTAGACTCACAAAAAATATGCTGGAACAGTTAGACGAATTGATAAAAGAAGGCACCTATCCTAATAGGTCCGAAGCGGTACGAGACGGGGTGCGACGATTAATTGAATACGGGCAGCCCTCCAATAAGGTATTGAAAGTCTCAGTAAAAGACCTTCAGAGATTTGTCAGGCAAACAGGCAAAAAATGATTATGAATCAGATNGGTCTGAGTGAAATAATCTACATCCTTACTTTTATTGTCGGTCTTTTCGGGGTGTTGATCGTCTTTGGTATTGTCAAAAGAACAAAAGATAAGATGCGATTGGGGCTGCTCTTTGTCTTAGGGGGCATGGTTGTTTTTTTTCTGCTGCAGACGGTTCAGGTTTTAGGGATATTCGGTATCATAAACCAGACTATTATCACGGACTTTATGATTACGAACTTTTTGGAGATCCTCTTCATTGTGCTACTGGTTGCTGGCATGTGGAAATTAAGAACACTAATCATGGATTTATCAGACTATGGTCAGGCGTTCGTGCTTACTTCTAAAGAGAAATACGAGGATACGCTTGTGTCCATCGTCAAGAATGTCCGAGGTGTGTGCATTGTTACGATGGAAAAACCGTATAAAAAATTAGTGGATCTCTTCAGTTTGTACGGCATTGATTCATCAGCAATACATTTTATCGATGCGACCGGGGAAAAAGCAGATTCTGTTAACGTTATTGTGGTAAAAAACACTCCTGATGATATAAAAGCCATCTTGGATAAGGTGCTTAAAGAAAAAAACATCAACATTGTGGTCATCGATAATGTCTCTGCAGTAAAGGCAATTAAGAGGTTTGAGCTGCCGAAGTTTGTGCAGGATATGACCTTATTGATTAAGGCCAATAGGGCGCAGGGGTTTTTTATTGGTAAAATGGAAGACCTTGGGGTACAGACGATGAATGATATCACCATGTTTGTGGATAAGGTGACAGGTGATGTGAAATGGTAAAGACCGTGATGGTTATTGATGATGAACCCGATTTGCGAGAGATGCTCACTATTCTACTTCGGTCCCATGATTATAATGTCGTGGNAGCAGCCAATGGGAAAGAAGCCCTTAAAATTCTTAAAAATTTGGAAAAAAAACCAGATTTGGTCCTGGTCGACATGTTCATGCCTGAGATGAGCGGCAGAGAAGTGTGTGAAAGCATACGGAACGATGCACAGTTGAAGAATCTTAAACTTGCTTTTTTAACGGTCGCTGCGTTTGGCGGCTATGGGAAACAAATGCTCAAAGAGTTGGATATATTGGATTATATCCTGAAGCCCTATGATATCGATGATTTGATGAGACGGATCGACAGGATGCTGGAGAAATAAAAGGTCAAATAACTTTCTTTTTTCTTTTGTAGAATCTTTTTTCATCAACTATTTTTATAGCATAAGGTTTAAATGTCAAAAAGATATTAGTAATTTATAAGTAATTTAATTGTAATGTTATTATTCAGATGAGGATGGGATATAAAATTGAAGAATCTACAGACACTATATGCCATCGGCAATAGTGTGACCGGTAAGACTGTTATTGAAAANGCCGCAGCGAATAATACAAAAATCGTGGTATTATCAACACCGATGAGTGAAGGAAATCTCATTGAGAAAATGTCGCATTTTTTTTTAAAAAGGTTGTAAGACGAGTTGATTAGAAATGACAAAAAAGGAGAGCGAACAGGATACTATTTTCGATATGTCAAAAATCAAATCAATAATAGAAAAAAAATTAGGGGACGGTGAAAGTAAAAAACAAGATGGCCAGACGTTAGAATCAAAAACACAACGTACTGTTGAAGACTTAAAAGAAGTAAACGATACGAAAAAATATGTAATAACAGGGATACCGGGATTTGATGAGCTCTTTGAAAACGGCATACCCCGAGGCTCTAATGTCCTGGTAGCTGGGGGTGCAGGTTCNGGGAAAACCATTTTTTGTTTGCAGATGCTTCAATATCATATCTTACATGGTAAAAAATGTTTCTACATGAGCTTTGAAGAATCTGAAAAAAGATTGATGGAACATATGAAGGATTTTAGTTGGGATCCTGAAAAACTTCTTGAGACAGGCAACCTAAAAATCAAAAGGTATCTCCCTAGTGACATTCATTATTTATCTGAACGAGGTAGCGTTGATGCGATGTTTTCAAAGGAGGAGGACAGCCAGCTGTTACAGCTGGAACCGATCACCCTGGAGGAAGACTATAAACCTGATTTTGTCATTGTTGATTCACTCACCGCGATAGCTTCAGCGTTCATGGGAAAAGACGGTTCGTATCGGTTCTATGCTGAGCGGTTATTCAGGTTTTTTGAAAATATGGGCAGCACAAATTTTTTTATCACCGAGACCGGACAGATGCCTGAAACCTTTTCTCAAACAGGTGTTGAAGAATTCCTTGCTGACGGGGTGATCGTGATTTATCATATCAAGCGGGAGGGGATGAGACAGCGGGCTATTGAAGTGTTGAAGATGCGGGGGACAAAACATCAAGAAAGAATCGTTGCGATGAAAATTTCTGATAAAGGCATGATCGTATATCCAAAACAGGAGGTATTTGGTGGATTGGGGACCAAATAAAATTCATTGGTAGAGTGACTTCATATCTGATCGAAACGATTGTTTTAAAAATAAGTTACTTGGGTCAGAGGCTATCTTTTTTTGTTAAATCCATCCGATCGCTATCTGGGCGTCGATTTTAGTAACGGCTATGGTGAGATTTACAGTTACCCCGATGAATGTTATAGTTACCTCGTTACTGTTGTTAGATATTAAAAAATGATGACTATAAATTAACCCTGCTGATTCTACTAAAGTACTGTTAAAAGCTTTGTGCCACGCGTTAGGGTAGTCCGAGGTAATTGTGATACTTGTAACACCGTGTAAAATTGTGGTTTTATTGCTTAAATATTCTGTCTGTATCGGATAAACCCCATATCCACCTGCAGAGGTTTTTCCACCCTCACCAGAGATATTTGTAATGCTGAAAGATGCGCTAATAAGACCGTTTTCGTTCGTCACGGAAAAAGGTCGTATGAGCATAATATTTCCTTCAGATTGACTCGCTATCAATGCTCCTGCCTCAAAAATATATGATTTATCAAGAAAATATGAGTTTTTTGATGAATATTTTATGGTTCCCAGGGAACAATGAAATGTTGGATCAATACTGCTAGTAACTGTCACATTGCATTCATCTGATAAAATAAATAGAGAACCGAATGCCTTGCTTGAAGGAAGGAAAGGCAGTTCACTGCTTCCAAGAGTAATTGATGTAGCTATTGTGCCTTTTTTTTGAATAGTAGATTGCGTATCTATCGCATATTTCAACTGGGCAAACTGCCCTGCAACTTCATCCATGTGCTCTGATTCTATTTGCTTCATCCATTTTGGCACATACATGGTTTGTATAACGCCAAGGACGGTGACAAATAATCCGAGCAGTAAAATTGCGACAACGACACCTGCGACTGCGTCATTTGAGTTTTTTATCTGATTCACGTTCATTTCAAATCCTCTTACTAATTTTTACAGCTTGCATCAGCATTAATTGGTGCGGTCTCTGCCACACCATTATACATCCCTCTACTGTAAAATTCATAATACCCGATATTATTTGGAAAATCAAAAGACCAAAGCCAGGGGCTATTTGAGTCAGGATTAATATCACCTGTATAAATACTCCAATTATGCCCTTCTCCATTATTTATACTGAGTGTTTCTTCATTTCCAGCTGAACTGTAGGATGGCTCATTTTCAATGCATTTTCTAACAAAGACATCATCAAAAGAAGCAGTTTCTCCCATGCTTCCTCCATTAAGAGCAGGATAACCTGACCTTCCACCTCTTGCCCACGAATGAAAACCACCTGGTGTACTATTAATATCCCAGATTCTTCCGTTAACATTTGTTCCATCATGATAGATTTCAAACCAATACCATGTTCCAAATGACCATACAGCTCGAGAATACGATGTTCCCCATGTTCGTAAGTCATCTAAGAATTGGTCTGTTGTCTTTGCATTGAAATCATGAAAAACATAGTTGAGACCTTGACCATTACTCAGGTCAGTTTTAATACTTAAGCCCGCTCTCGCATCACTGCTTGTTCCAGAATCTGGTCTCACTTTTGCTCTAATTGCGTAATAATCAGATTGGGAGGCTGATTTTGCAATACATTTCTTAGGGTCACCGGTCGCTGTGGATGTTTGTTTCATCACCCTACCCGTCTCACTCCAAGTACCTTGGTATGTAGTCCATTTGTTCACATCGATAGAATTATCATCAAAGTTATCAAAGAAATTAAAGGTGTTAGTTCCATTACTAGCGTTTGTAGCAGATGGATTGCCGTAATAGCAATAAATNGTGGAACTGCTATCCAAGCTATCTTTTACTTCCACCCATACCTTTGCAACTCTGTTTGGGGCTATCCCNGATATATCTTCTACCCAGAAATCAAGGGGGACTGTATCACTTTTATTAGTAAACCCCAAGTCTCCCCCTGTATTTTTCCCGGTAGGAAAGTTTGATGAATGTCCACCCAAATTAAAATTAACCCCTGAAGCACCAGATGTTTCTCCGATATTCAAAAGTACTTGATAGTTAGGTCCAGCTCCAATTTGACCAGTAATATTAATCTTCTTTCTATACGCCCAATTAGCATCATACCATATCCCACCATTCCATGTGCGAAGCATTATCACATCGATATTCCAAGTATCCTTCACTATGTCACTTGATTCTGTTACACCTTTCAATTGGATGGTATAGGGCGATGATGAAAGGCCTGTCGCAGTAAAATTCGACCAACCTGTACTGATTATTGTTCCCAGTAATGACCATGCAGATCCAGTCCAATAATTTACCAGCAGGTTCTCAGTTCCGGTATGAGATGTAATATAGAAACACACTTGTTTATTTACTTGTGTATAATTGATTGCTATCCATTGGTATTCGATGTCGATTTGGTAGTTGGATGTGTTGTATGAGTGTAGGAAGATGCAGTCGATGTTCCAGGTGTCTTGGGTGGTGTCGCTTGTTTCTGTTGTTCCGATTATTTGTATGGTGTAGGTTTTGCTGGTTAGGCCTGTGGCTGTTATGTTTTTCCATCCTGTTGTTGTGATTGTTCCTAGGTTTGTCCAGGTTGTTCCGTTTCTGTAGTTGATGTTCAGGGTTTCAGAGCCTGTGTGTGATGTTACATAGAAACACAGATATTCGGTTGTGTCGCTGTTGTTGGCTTTTGTCCAGTTGTATTCGAAGTCTATCTGGTAGTTTATTGTGGATGTACGGGTGACATTCAACTGGGCACAATCAATCCTAATGATGTTTGCTGGTAGACTCCTGACATATGTGAATGAAGCCCGTGAGCTGTTCACCAGAGCACTTGTGGTGAGACCAGCGATTGTCCCTGTGCTATACCAATTGGACCCAACGGGATTATTGATTGTCCCTGTGTACTCAGCAGTGTTGTCCCCATTCGTATCAATACTCCAGGTGACATCATCGTCCCCATCACCGGCAGTGACGTAGATGCTGAGGGCAACCGTTAGAATGTTTCCAGTTGATGCAGTGTTTGTAAATGTGAACCATCGACCAACCCGACCGTTCGTACTTGTTTGGATATAGTTCGTGCCATCAATAGCACTAAGATAAGGTGTTGTCCCCGTGTTCGTCCAACCTGTCGTCGTGGCGGTGAATGAATCAACATACAAATGCTCATTAACTGCAGGTAAACCAGAGGTTACCTCAGTAATTACCATGTTATTCGTGTCACGGGAAGTCCCTTGTGCATTTACAAAGTTGGTTTCTGTTCCTTTGTCTGGGCTGCTGTCGACGTTGCAGGTGTTTCCTGTGATTGCTGTTTTATGGTCTTGGCCTGCTGTGTCTGTTTCTTGGATTGTCATGGAGTTGCCATCTTTGGTTATTCCTTGTGCGTTGGCGAAGTTGGTTTCTACTCCTTTATCAGTGCTGCCATCCATATTACTGGAGTTGCTGTCAACACTGTCATATATTACATGTAATCCTCCATTCCAGCTACTGTTATCATTGCTCCAACGATAAAACAGTGTTACATTATTGAGACGAAAATCACCAGATGCTGTAAGAGAAAGAGACGGTGACGGTTGATCATAGGGGCTGATAGGATTTACTGTGGTCTCGAGCGGAATCTGAGTATCACCACCCTGCTGAATAATCTCCATCATTACAATAGAATTGGTATTTACATCGACAACGGTGGCTTCAACACGCAGACCCTTGATGTCCACTGATGGATAATAAATCAGTTGTTCACCCACATCCCACCGGTTATTCCTATTGGTATCAACAAGATATTCGCTTACCTTTAGACTATACTCTGAACCATTTACCACTACAGAAACCTTCGAAGAAGCAGATATTGATTCACCACCGCGATGCTCCAGTACGATAGTATTTCCCTGTATCGTCCCAACAATATCCACTCGAGGTGGAGAAGAATTAAACGGATAGGCCATCACAATAATATACACAAGAGCAAAAAGTGCTACCGCTATAGCGAGCATAAGAATGGCTCCAAGAACCTCTGAAACCGCTTCATTTGAGGCTATTGATTGCAAGTGATTTCTTTTCTTTCTCTCCATTTTTTTTTACCTTGACTTCACCCTCAATCGAAGTAGAATCCTGAGGAAGCTGAGCCTTAAAATTATAAACTATGCCCTGAAATAAACCGCTAATGCTCTGATTGTAAGAGCTTGAACCTGACTTGGGGCACCAAGCGATATTTGTCCAACTGTCTCCAGAAAGTTTATAGGTGAACCGGTTAGATCCTGCGTAGTTTATGAATTTATAAATCAACCATAATATTGCTGAAGAACCAGTAATCTCAGTAGTATCAAGAGCAGTACCATCAAGGTGTTGCAATTGCTTTCCCCTCCTGTAGAACTCCCGTCATCACTATGGAATTGCTCCCCATGTCGATTACGGTAGCTACAACCCGAAGATTTGTTATATTTCCAGATGGATAAACCAGTCGTTCACCCATATCCCACAGTTTATTCCCATTGGAATCAACGAGATATTGACTGACATTTAGACTATGTTGTGTACTATTTATCACAACAGAAACCTTCGAAGTAGCAGATATTGATTCACCACCGAGATGTTCTAGAACAATAGTATTTCCCTGTATCGTTCCAACAATATCCACTCGAGGTGCAGATGAATGAAACGGAAAGGACATCACCACAATATACACAATAGCGAAAAGTGCTACCGCCATACTGAGCATGAGGACCGCTCCAAGGACATCTGAAACCGCCTCATCTTTTTTTTTCCCTTCTCTTTTCAAATCCATCACGCTATCTTCAAAATAAAAATTTAAACACAAAAAGCGAAATAATGCCAAGAACAAAGCTATACCGAAGTCCGGAAGAAAGCTTCCCATCCATCATAAATCCCGCTATGAGTCCTGCGCCAAGACCTTGAACAAACGTAAACGAAGACAACGCATACTCTAATGCCTTAGGATTCATATTGCTAATCATCATACCAATCATTTTTACCGTATTTTTTTGGTTTGAGAAAAATGACTTAAACAACGTTAAATTAAGGATCATTATTATTCCTAGGAACACAAAAAAACTCACCAGGATGACAGCGGTGTACGTCGACATCTCTGATTTTCTCTGATCTTCGATATTATTAATTTGATTGATTTCTTTAGCTGCTGCCATAAAAACTTTTGATGTCATACCTCCCATTTTTAGCCCGGTATTTATCGAGACGATTATTCTTTTGACGATGGCTGATTTCATCCGGTATGCAAAATTATCAAAAACCTTTGTCACCGGTATATGCCACGAGAGTTCAGCTTTCATTTTTAGTATTTCCGGGGTTAATTTCCCATAGCGGCCTTTCGCAGCTATAGAAATTGCATCAAAGACCGTCATCCCAGCGGAGATACAGTTCCCCAGTTCAATTACAAAATCAGGTAGTCTTTTCTCGATTTCTCGCTGTTTTTGCGCTTGTTTATGAGAGTAGAACGTAAAGGGTCCTATGATAACCAGCACAGAGATGAAAAAAATATCAAAAAATAAATAGGTCGTAAAAATCATGTATTTATAATAACTCAATATAAAAATAACACTGTAAAAAGAAAGGAGAACAGCTGTGGAGAGAAGTAGGATTAAAACATATGGTTTGTTTTTTATGTAATACTCTTTCAGAGAAATTTTTTTTTTCTTCCCCTCTGGGTTTCGAATCTCCTCTATACTTGTTGATTTTATGAGGAAGTAATACCCACCATAGGCGACTGGCAGAACAATGAATGAAAAAATGTATAAGATTTGTACTGTGAAATTTGAGTCACCGTTCATAAACCCCATCACGGAAATAATGATGACGAGAAATATCGGAAATGCAATGAGCGTGGTGACAAATGTTTCTGCGAGAATGCCAAGGGTATCGAGACTTTTCTTTCGTGATAAAAATTCATCTGCCATGTACTGATCGACGATGTTGGAAAGGTAGATGTGAAGATCACTGCCTGATTGAAGAGCACCAATTATCCCTTGGAGGAACGATTTGAATTTTTTTGAAGGGGTTTTTTCGATGGCGTGTTTTAACGCAGTGATCGTATCAACACCCATGATGTCGAGTTCTTTGATGATTTTTTTTGCTTCGGTCTGTACTTCCCCGTAGACGTCGATTGCTGCGAATGAGCGGAAGATATCTGCAGGTGAGACGCCTGCAATCGCCATGGTGCTGATAAAGTTCACCGCATATGGTAGAAACCTGTCAATATTGGCTCCTCTTCTTTTAATGGCGGAATGTGGGATGAATAGACACACTCCCCATATGCCAAGTGGTATGCACAGCGGTAAAAGGACTGCGAGTAAAAGTGTAGTAAGAGATGGGAATAACACAAAAAGCAAGAGGGCAGTGACCGTAGTGATAATAAATCCTAGGATAAAGGTCATTAAAAACATCGAGGAGTATTCCTGATACATCATGTTGATGTTGGCTTGTTTTAAGGTAATGTTTTTTTCCTCGAACTTCTGTTTTGTTTTTATTGAAAAAAACCTGTCAAATATCCCTGAACAGTACTGTGAATATCTTGTAGATTTCATATAGAAGCTCCTTTTGCCTTTGCAAGAACGGCATCAGATTCTTCGCTATATTGTGCGACAATCTTCCCAACATCTCTAAAAGATCGTATGTTGTTTTTCCTCATCCATTCCAGTACAATGATCCTGTTTCTCAGCTCTGAAACAAGCTGTTCATCACTCCATCCTCTCTTGTTTTTAGTTCTATCAAGTAATATGCTTTTTGCTTCCCTTTTAAAGCGGTCCTCTGTCTCTGAAACCCATGAAAAAGGGGCAGTAAAAATTAGTTTATTGGTACTGGCATCCATTTTTATTATTTCGATGACATTGGTGATTCTTCGCGCAGGTTGACCATTTATCACCGTGGATTTTAAAAACACGACCAGATTAAGGGAGGTCAACAGTGCTTTTGGTAAGGATATCGGGGGGTTTTCCAGTCTTTGAACCAAGGTGTGAATATCACTTGCATGAATGGTTGAGTAAGAGATATGACCAGTTGCCATCGCCTGGAAAAGAGCATAGGCTTCCTGACCGCGTATCTCACCGACAATGACGACTTGGGGGCGCTGGCGCAGAGCTGCTCTTGTAAGATCAAACATATCAATATCTTTGCTTGTTTTATGTTCTACAGACTGCGAAAAACCAGTTCTTGTGGTCCCTGCGACCCAGTTCTCATGAGGGAGCATGACCTCTCGAGTGTCCTCAATGGAAAAAATCTTATATGCTGCTGGTAAAAAGAGTGCAAAGGCATTCAATGTCGATGTTTTTCCAGAGGCGGTCCCTCCGCAGAAGAGGATGGATGCGCCGTTTTCAATCGCGAGCCAGAAATACGCGGCCATCTCTAGGGACATCGTGCCAGAATTGATCAGATCGATGGGGGTAAAAGGATCGGTGCGGAATCTCCGAATGGTAAATGTCGAAAATGGTGTCACGGTTTTTGCAAGCATGACCGATAACCGGGACCCATCCGCAAGTTTCCCATCGACAATTGGCTCATAAATCGATATTTGTTTGCCGCAGATCTGAGCCAGTTTCACGGCAAAGGAATCCAGCTCATCAGGGTTTTCATAGACGATGTTGCTTCTAATCGATTCATGTGTTTTATGATAAATAAAGATAGGGATGTTGGGGCCGTCGCAGGAGATATCCTCAATCCCTTCATCATGCATCAAGATGTCGACTTTGCCGTATCCTATGAACTCTTGAAAAATATAGTAAAAAATTTTATCCTTTGATATCTCGTTTAGTTTAATATGGTTATCAATGATAATCTTTTCTAATGCTTCATTCAGCATGGTTATTTTTTCTGTTGTGCTGCTATTAAACGTATCAATGGTGGTGCGTAATTCAAACAGTGCAATGAGTCTGTTTTTTATCTTCTTTTCATTTTCATCCAGTAAAGGCTCATGTACCTCATAGATGTGGGTTCTTGTTTTTTCATCAAACTTAATGATTCGGCTTCCGAGACCCTTCCACCCAAAACCTGTTCGTTCCTCTTGCTCTCGGCTCTGTTGTATTGTTTCTTCAGTAGTCTGTTTTTCAGGGTGGTTTGTCTTTTGTTGGAGAGTTTTTTTGTTAGGATCTATTGTCTCTTCATATTTTTTTTCCAAGTGTGGTATTTGAATCGTTTCTGGTTCTTCCAAAGTCTTGTTTCCTTGTGGTGCTATTGAAAGATCAGATGATTTTTTCTGGACCATTTCATTGTCATTGTCCTCTATTAACCTGGTGTGAAACTCTTGATTTTCTGACTGATTTCTATCCGCATCGGTTGTTTTTATTTCAAAAATATTTTCTAAATGTTGCTCAAGAACAGACCTAATTTTTAAATCAGGATTACGAGCGACTGGACTATCTGGCAGGTCTTTTCCTATTTCAGTGGTTTTATCACGGAAAATTTCTGTTGACGGTGTGGATAAATCTAATCCCTGATTTTTTTTCCTTTTTTTTTTCAGAATTTCTTCTTTACGTAGTATTTTTATAATTTCAGGTTCGTTTTTCATTAAACCAACCTTAAAACAACTTCACCAGGCTCTGAACAATGGATGTCTTTTCCAAAACTAACTACAAACGTATAGTCCATTTGGTGCATCATCCGTCCTCTGTTTCTGTGATTTTCAGATATACGTTCTGTAATTTATAAACATTACGATTGTAATGTAAATTAAAAAGTAATGCTCAATGAGCATAATAACTAAAGAAATAATATAGATCTTAAGTAAAAGTCATCACATAATTTAATTCCTATTTTGATAATCTGTTATGCTCAATGGATTTGAAAAATAAAGCATACCTGCCATCGTCGCAAAGAAATATTTATATGTAATCAAACTATTCGTAATTATTATGTAATTGATTTGTAATGTGTATTGTGAGCTGGAACGATGGGATGCAAAAAAAACGTTTCAATCAAAAGTAGATTAACGAAAATGTTATCAATCATGATATTTGCGACAGCAAAACCATTACTTTCGTTGTTTAAAAAACAAGGCATTTTAAATTCTCGGTGAAGGGATGCAAAACGAAAAAATGTTAACCAAATTTTCCCAACAACACCAGAATACTGAACAAGAAGTAGATCAAATACTATTGGAAAAAGAATCCCCCATAAAACCGTCTGAACAAGTTCTTTTGGCTGCTAATACGTATTGTCCACCTACAAGCAATGTTTCCATAACTGGTATAAAAGACTTTGATGAACTTCTTGATGGTGGATTTACCAAGGGTTCAATTATTTTACTCGCTGGTTCATCAGGGAGTGGTAAAACTATTTTTTCTTTCCAGTGGCTCTTTGAAGGAATTAAGCACAACGAAAATGGAATTTACATAACGCTGACCGAGCCACTTTTTAAAACCTTAGAAAACCTTGAAAAATTGAGTTATTACAATAAAGATGCAGTAGAAAATGAAAAGCTGAGAATCATTGACCTGCGGGAGATCTACGGGAAAGAAGGTTTTGATCAGCGAAAAATTCTCGATTTTATTGGAGAAGAGGTCAAACGAACAAATGCGAAACGAGTATGCATTGATTCAATTACCGCGATTGCGTATCAGATCGATGACCGGGCTAAAATCAGAGCATTTATTTTTGCTTTAGGCACAACACTAGCAACACTCGGCTGTACAACTATTTTAATCAGTGAAATTGCTGAAATGAATAAATATTCTAAGTACGAAGTTGAGGAATTTATATCCGATGCTATTTTACGATTTGATCAGATTAAAGTAAAAGATGAACCACAAAGAATAATACAGATTATCAAAGTCAGAGGCAGAAATTTCAGATCAGATGACATCCAATTCAAAATTTCAAAAGATGGCATTAACGTTTTTCCTAAACTCAGAGTCCCTCTTGAACATTTTTCTTCAACAGACCGTATATCGATTGGAATTTCTGCATTGGACGAAATGTTAGGTGGTGGAATTTTTGTCGGTTCCTCCACTCTCATAACAGGTTCACCTGGTACGGGAAAATCTACGTTAGGTTTAAGTTTCATTGCCGATGGATTGAAAAACGGGGAGATCTGTCTGTATGCTGGATTCGAAGAAAGCAAGAAACAAGTGCTAAGAAACGCTAAAAACTTTGGATGGGATTTTGAACAGTACGAACGAGAAGGTCTTCTTATAATGCGATGCATTTATCCAAACGAAAAGCATCTTGAAGAGCATCTGGCAGAAATAAAACAAATAGTGGAAGGAAAAAAAATCAGACGATGCGTTGTCGATCCTTTATCTGCCATTTCAAATGCTTTCTCAGTAGAAGAATTTATGAGTTTTTCAAAACGATTGAACGGATATTTGAAAACTCGTGAGGTAACCCCATTATTTACATCAGCCACAACTTCGCTCATAAGCAATTCAAAAGATGTTGATTCAAATCTTTCCACAATATCAGATAATATTATCTTGTTACGATATGTTGAAATGCAAGGTAATGTACAATCTGTCATAAACGTTATCAAAATGAGGGGCAGTGAACATAGTAAAAATCTTCGATTATATGACATCACCGATAAAGGTATCGTTGTCGGTAAAAGTCTCGAAGGTTATGAGGGAGTAACCACCGGCGTGAGTAAAAAAATTGCTGAACTTGAGAAAGAAAGCAAGGAGCTTAAGGAAATCATAAAACAGAAAGAAACAGCGGAAAATGCCTTGCAGGAAAGCGAAGAGAAATTCCGTAGAATTAGTAGTGCAGCTCTTGATGCAATCATCATGATAGATTCGCAAGGATGTGTTTCATTTTGGAATGAATCTGCGAAAAGAATCTTTGGGTATTCAACTGAAGAGATATCTGGAAAGAACTTCCATACGATACTAGTTCCCAATCAGTACCTCGACGCATTTATGAAAGGGTTCATCCATTTCCAGAAGACTGGTGAAGGACCAGGACTGAATAAAACAATCGAGATGGAGGGATTACGAAAAGATGGGACTAAATTTCCTCTGGATCTATCGGTGTCACCAGTTCAAATACGTGGTCAATTGCACGCGGTCGGAATCATTCGTGATATCACCGAACGCAAGCATGCAGAAGATATATTAAAGGAGAGCGAAGAACGTCATCGAGTTCTTTTTGATAGCTCCCGAGATGCTATGATGTTTCTTGAACCTCCATCCTGGAATTTCACAACCGGAAACCCGGCGACAGTAAAAATGTTTAAGGCGAGGAACGTAGAGGAATTCATTTCCTGTGGACCTGGGGATTTATCTCCCGAGTACCAACCAGATGGACGCACTTCTGCAGAGAAGGCTAAAGAGATGATTGAAACAGCTATGCGCGAAGGTTCCCACTTTTTCGAGTGGATACACAAGCGTTTAGATGGCACTAGTTTTTCAACGACCGTTCTGTTGAACAGAATGGAAATCAAAGGACGACGATTCTTACAAGCTACCGTCAGAGATATTACCGAACAAAAACAGGTTGAGACGGAACGTGAGAAAATGCTTCTGTGGCAACAAGGTGTTAACATACTTCAACAGTCTCTTCTTCTACCAGGAGCATTTGAAGACAAACTTAAAATGATAACCGATGAAGTCGTTCATCTCTTCGACGCTGATTTCTGCAGAATTTGGCTTGTCCAATCAGGAGATCTTTGTGACCAGGGATGCATCCATGCTGAAGTGCATGAAGGACCGCACGTCTGTCGTTACCGCGACCGGTGTCTGCATTTACTGGCAAGCTCTGGTCGCTACACCCATACTGATGGTAAAATCCACCATCGTGTCCCATTGGGCTGCTACAAGATCGGACGTATCGCGTCAGGAGAAGAACACAAATTTATCACAAATGATGTACAGAATGATTCACGTATTCACAACAACGAATGGGCGCGTGAACTGGGACTTGTATCGTTTGTAGGATATCAGATTCGTTTTTCCAACGAAGAACCGTTAGGTGTTCTAGCCCTTTTTTCAAAACATCCTATAATACCTGTTGAAGAAACCATGCTGGATGAAATCAGTAACACTGTCGCTCGTGTTATTCAACGCGACTTTGCAGAGCAGAGATTTAAAGAAAGTAAAGACCGATATCTCGCCCTTTATGACCGTTCAATGGATGCCATCTATATCCATGATTTTCAGGGTAACTTCATTGATGCAAACCCTGCAGCTCTCCACATGTTTGGTTACACAAAAGATGAAGTTGTAAAACTGAATTTTGCATCTTTAATCCTGAATGAAGATGAACTACGAAAAACATATGAAACTACTTCTGAACTTAAAAAAACCGGTTCTCAAAAAATGATCTCAGAATACAAACTACGAAGGAAAGATGGAGAGACTATTATTGTAGAGACGCAGGCTTCTGTTATTTACAAAGATAATAAACCATATCTTATTCAAGGCGTCGCACGAGAGATCACCGAGCGCAAGAAAATTGAGACAGCACTGCGGGAAAGGATGAAGGAGCAGACCTGTATCTACGCAGTGAACAGCGACATGAAAGAAAACCTGTCCGTGGATGAGCTTTGCCAGCGAACTATCGAGCACTTGAAGTCAGCCATGCAGTTCCCAGAGATCACCGTACCCGTTATTGAACTGGATGGTAGACGATTTACCTCCGAGATGTTCACCGAGGGGTTGTTGTACAGTCTCCATGCAGAGATTATTGTGAGGGGTGAAGCCCGTGGGCAGTTGTGGGTCTACTACGTCGAAGACAAGCTCTTCTGGATCCCTGAAGAGCAGAACATGCTCAACAGCATTGCAAAAGCCCTTGGTCTATGGCTTGAGCATAAGCAGGGGGAAGAAAAAATCAAACACCAAAACATTCAACTGGAAAAACTCAATCAAATAAAATCAGATTTTTTAGATGTTACTACACGCGAAATAAGATCTCCGTTGACGACAATAAAAGCGTATACGCAGATGTTGTCAAATCAACTCGTTGGTGAAATAACCGATGAGCAAAAAAAATATCTTGAGATAATGTTACGGAATGCAAATCGTCTTGACGACCTTGTGTCTGGTCTTTTAGATATTTCACATATCGAAGCAGGAGAAATGATTTTTACTCCGAAAAAAACGATTGTTGGAACGATAGTGAACCAAGCAGTCGAAAAAATGCAACCATCTGTAAAAGTAAAAAACATAGCAATCAATGTTGAAATGGAGGATGAAATACCGGATTTAATCGTTGACCCAGAGAGGATAAAACAAGTTATTCTAAATATTCTTGAAAATGCAATAAAATTCTCGCCGGATAAATCTACGGTTATTCTGCGCGTAAAAAAACAAGAAACTGATATATTGTTCGAAATTCAAGACTCGGGAAAAGGTATATCAAAGGATAAACAGAAAAAAATTTTTAATGCGTTTTATCGATCTGATGAAGGCAAGAGTAGAGAATACTCCGGAGGTGGTATTGGGCTTGCGCTATCCCGTAGTATCGTCACCGTTCATGGTGGTAAGATGTGGGTGGAAAGCAAAGATGGTAAAGGAAGTATTTTTAGATTTACATTACCAATAAAACCAGTTGATAATATCCAAACAAAATTTAGAGACGTAGACTTATTTGGATTAAAACAAGATGAGAACACTGAAGAAATTAAATAAAAAATTTCTCAACGTGATATAATGTTAAAAGATGAAACAACAAAATCTATTGAACAAGCGATACAGATGGACAAACATGGCGCTATAATCATGATTGAGCTTCCGATAAATGCTTATTTTGAAGTGAATTCTTCTACGATTAAACTATTGATGAATCAAGGTTTTCAAGGAATATATATTAGCTTTCAGAGACCTTTTAAAAATGTTTCTTCCTTTTTCGAATCCGAGGGGATAGATGTAAATAACCTTTTATTTATCGATGCTGCTTCTGCGCTTTCTGGTAGGCAGCAAAATGTTGATGCTCGTTGTGTTCATATTTCGCAGGAACTGGATATTGATGAATTGGTAAAAGCTATCTATCAGTCTTTACCAAAATTAAAAACCCAAAAAAAGTTCATCTTTATTGATTCCTTAACTACAATGGCTCTGTATAAACCCTTATCAGAAATCATGAGATTTTCTGAGTTCTTAATGGAAACTGTACGGAAAGAAAACGAGGAAAAAGTTCTCCTCGTTTTTAATGTAGCAAAGGACCTTGTTCAAAAAAAATTCATCAGAAATGTAGCCTTTCATGTTGACCATGTCATAAGTGTTGAAGAAAATGAATGATATCGAAAAAATTTCTAAAGAACTGAACAATCTACCAAAAGGTTGGATTGTGATGCTAGAAACTTCTGCAGAGAAGATGTTAGAGGTTTCTTTGTCGACAATAAAATATTTATCCGCCGAAAAAAAATACATTGGAATTATCGTGCTGGCAAGCAGACCTCAAAAGAATTTAGTGCAACTCTATCAACAAAACAACATCGATATAAAAAAAATTCTCATTCTTGACTGTATCTCAAAAAGTCAGAGTATGAATCTTGAAGAGGCTGACAATGTTTTATATCTTGAATCAGTATCTGATCTGACAAATATTTCTATCGCAATAACAGAGAGTACACAGAGAATCCCGGGGGATAAATTTGTTTTTATTGACACTATTAATAGCATGCTTATTCATAACAAACCTGAGGTTTTTGCTCAGTTCATACACGGGATTTTGACTAAAATGAGGATTGATGAGGTCAATGGTCTGCTTGTCTCTCTGAAAGGTGAAGCAGACAAATATATCTATGCAGAAATTGCTCAACTATGTGATCGGATTGTGAAAATATAATGAATGGAAAAAAGCAATCATGGCATTGACTTTGATCGAGCCTCAACTCAAAGTGGAATATGATATGGAAAGAAAAGGTGATTATTAATTTTTTAATCTCCTTGGAATGATTGGACCATGTCTATAAAAAAGAAGATTTCTATTGCTGTAATGAGCTTTATTCTGCTCTCTTCCCTTATCGGTGTTTTTTCAGTGAACCGGGTGCAAGCTGTGGGCCTAACAATTTACGTTAATTGCAATGGTGGCGCAAATTATATTAAAATCCAAGATGCGATCGATCATACAGTGACTGGTGATACTGTCTTTGTGTACAGCGGCACGTATTATGCAAAGATAGAAATTGACAAAGCGATCAACTTATTTTGTAGCAAGAACCCACCGACGATTATCGACGGTGGTGGGAGTGGAAATGTTGTGGATATTTCTGTTGATGATGTCAACCTGAGTGGTTTTCGGATTCAACATGGTATCGACGGTATAAGAATACACAACGCAAGCAATGTGACAATCAAAGACAATACTATCAGAGACACGGCTTACGGGATTTTTATCGAAAGTTTGTCTCACAACAATACAATCTATCGGAACAATTTACTCCACAACACGCAAAACGCCTATGATCAAGGAAGTAACAGTTGGGATGATGGCGCCGTTTTTGGTGGAAACTACTGGAGTGATTATACAGGAAACAATGCAAACAGCGATGGATTTGGAGACACGCCTTACACGATATCTGGTGGGAGCAATAAGGACCGATATCCGATGATGAAGCCGTTTAACGAGTCACCGGTTGCTGGCTTTACGTTTGTGCCTTCCAAGCCAACGACTCTAGATGTTATTCGATTTACTGATACATCAACGGTCCTTGAAGGGAACATTGTAAAGTACACCTGGAATTTTGGCGATGGAACAGCATCAACGGGGCAGGGCCCAACTCACCGCTATATTGACAATGGAACATACATTGTGACCCTGAATGTCACGGATGAATATGGGGTGGCAAATATAACATCTCAGAAAATTATCGTTCTCAATGGAAGACCAGCCCCAAATTTTATCTTCTCTCCATTAAATCCTTCTGATCTACAGATCGTGACTTTTAAAGATACCTCGGTTGATTTGGATGGAAATATTGTCGTCTGGTTATGGGATTTCGGAGATGGATTTACTTCTCCATTGCAGAACCCGACACATAAGTTTAACGATAACGGAATCTACACGGTTAGATTAAATATCACCGATGATGACAGGGATGCGAGTACAAAATCTCAGCAGATATCTGTTTCAAATGTTGGACCAGCAGTCAGCTTTTCTTATTCATCGCCTAATATTCTTGTCGTCGTGAATGACACGATTCTCTTTATTGATACCTCAACCGACGGAGATGGAACCATTGTTTCATGGTTGTGGGATTTCGGAGATAAAACCTCTTCAGCTGAAAAAAATCCTCCTCATCAATACATGACCGGAGGAACTCGCACGGTTACCTTAAAAGTTACTGATAATGATGGTGCTTCAAGCACGGTATCAAAATATCTTACCGTTATTGTTGGTCCAGGCGAACCAAATGGTGCTGGAGAAAAGAACCCACTGTTCAATGTGGTCATTTTTGCCTTCTTGATAGTAATAGTTATTATAATTATTGTGATCATAAGAAAATGGAAATAAACCACTAAAGTTTCGGGTCTTTTTGTAATTGGTGTCCTCAAATAGATCGATAACTTGAAAAAGTATGCAGAAAATAAAGCGGTAAAAATTTTCCCCTTTTTTATAAAAAAAACCATAAGATTTAAATGTTAAAAAGAGATTCGTAATTTAATTGTAATTTTTTGGTAATGTGAAAAGAACGTAAAAAGGATGGAACGTGAAACGACGGATGCCTGATCAAAAAATTGACACGATTAACGAATCCAACGCTTACACAATGACTGTTTTTGTTAGACCTCAGCCTACGGGAATTTGGGAGAAAACTGCTGACAATACGACTCGACTGGATGATGTAACCTATTTAGAAGGTGTCCAAGATATTGACTGCTTTCGCATCAAAAATAGATGGAGTGTATTTTGTTCAGAGTCCATACTCTGGACAACGAACCTCTTTTTTGTAATTGAATCTCATATCTCTACTCCACAATTGGTAGATCGCATCCTCTCCCCTGGTGCAGCAGGAATATCGACCGACGGCGTTTTTTTTAAAATAACATCTCTTTGTAAGAAAAATGACCCAATGAAAACGATCATCCGAACAAGTCCATCTTGGATTTAGAGTGCCCTTGGGGAAAGTTATCTCCCACCCAATGGTACCTTCCTTTTTTTTCTCTCTTCAACGAATCGAATTATTGATGTCATTGGAGTAGAAATTGACATGAGAATTCTGATGACGTAGAGGTCTTAAATTTTTCATTTCGCCCTTATCGAACCATCTCCCCCGAGAGGCTGTTTTTCGTTTATATCATATATATTTAAATACTAACAAAAGATTTGTAATTCCAATGTAATGTTTATGTAATGTTACATCTAAACGGACTCGCTAGGAGGGTCTAGGTGAAGGATGATGCACTAATGCATATATTTGTTGATAGCTACATCACTGTTGCCGTACCGATAGGATTTTTTTATAAATATGCTGCGGAGCTGGCCAATGAATGATGAACCCGATATTGTCAAACAGTTAAAAGAAGAGGAAAAGCAAGGAAAACTTCTCTTTAGCGAACAAAGCAGTAGTGAAGAAATTGAACTGCAGGACACAATGCCAGAGGGTGCACTAGACGATAGCGTTAATTCTATTAAGGATTTACAAAAGACCGATGCATTGGATAAAGATGCGCCGGGGTTCATCGATGAACATAAGCAAATCGCAGCGGCTCTGCAGGAGATGAAAGAACGGTATCAAGCATTATTTAACAGTACATTTGAATTGGTATATCTCTACGATTTCAAAGGAAGATTCATTGATGCTAACCCTGCGGCATTCAAACTATTTGGTTATGGGAAAGAGGAACTCAATTCAATAAATTTTTCTACATTGCTCGACAAAGGCCAACTTTTGAAAGCAATAAAAACTAATAGAGAAATCAGAAAATATGGCCATCAAAAAGAACCAATGGAATACAGAGTAAAAACCAAAAATGGCGCTACCGTCGATATAGAAACAACAGCAGAAATATTGTATCACAATGGAAAACCGTATGCTATTCAAGGGATTGGCCATGATATTACTGACCGAAAGAAAATAGAAAAAGCTTTAAAAGAAAGTGAAGAAAAATTAGGTAAATTGTTTGAAAATTCCCAGAATGGTATCGTCATCTGTAAATTGATTAAAGATGAAAAAGGCAGACCCATAGATTACATCCATATTTCTGCCAACCCTGCGGTAGAAAGACATCTTGGTTGTAAACCTGAAACTTTAATAAACAAGACTGCGACAGATCTCATTGGTAAGGACGCAGGAAAAAAATATGCTGAGATGAATGGAAGCTCAGNTATTACAGGAAAACCATACAGTTGGGTAGATTATACCCCATTTTATAACAAATATCTAAAAATGGATTCTTATTCAATAAAAGAAGATTTTTTTGCGATAACATTTGTTGATATCACCAAAGAAAAAAATGCAGAAAAAGAAATACGTAATTTAGCCAGATTNCCTGCTGAAAATCCTTATCCTGTGTTGCGTATTTCAAAAGATGGAAAAATCTTGTATGCGAACGATGCGAGCGTTGGACTACTTGCAAAATGGAAATCAAATGTTGGTGATGTTGCTCCCGAGCGGTGGCGTCATTTCATTGAGAATTCTTTAAAATCTGGAAAAATAAAAGCAGAAGAAGAAGAAGAAGAAGATGCTAGTGGCAAGGTTTTTTCGTTTGTCATTGCACCTATTATAGAAGCCGGATATGCAAATGTTTATGGTCATGACATCACCGAGCGGAAGAAGGCTGAGCAAGAACTCCAAGCGTCTCAAGAAAAATATAAAAAGTTGTTTGATTCGTCTCCAAATTTAATCATCGAAACCGATGATGCAGGAAATATTCTATCTGCAAATGAACCCCTGGCTAGAAGCCTGGGCGCTCCGCTTGAAAAGTTGATTGGTAAAAATATTCTAAGCATTCTACCAAAAGAAATCGCTGAACAACGCTCAAGCATTGCCAGAAAGGCATTGCATGAAGGGAAAAATCAAGAAACAGAGGATGCACGAGGGGAAAGGTATTTTCACAATATTTACGTCCCTATTACATATTCCGACGGGAAGAAAACCGTCCAAGTAATCGGTAGGGACATTACTGATCAGAAGAAAGCAGAAGAAAATATCAAGACCAGTGAAGAACGGTTTAGACATATTTCCGAAAATGTCGGTGAATGGATCTGGGAAATCGATGTAAAAGGTTTATTCACATACACAAGTCCAGCTGTCGAAAAAATACTTGGCTACAAATCAGAAGAAATCGTTACAAAGAAATATTGGTATGATTTTTTCACCCCTGATATCAAAGAACAATTAATGAAAGTAGGAATTGAAAAATTAACGACGAAAGAACCCGCTAAAAACGTTTTATATGCACACGTACACAAGAATGGTAAAATTGTGTTGTTGGAAACAAGTACTTTCCCTTTTCTGGATAAAGATGGTAATCTTTTAGGTTATCGTGGTGTGAATACCGACGTCACCGAGCGCAAGAAAATGGAAGATCTTTTAAACAAGTCAAGGGACTATTTTATGAACATCATAGATGCCGCCGGCGACCCCCTCTTTGTAAAAGACGGCCAATGCCGATTTGTTACCGTAAACGACGCCCTCTGTAAAATCCTAAAGAAGTCGCGCGAGGAGTTGTTAGGAAAGACCGGCGCTGAATTTCTGTTGGAAAGCGAGATGGAACATTTCCTGGAGATGGACAACAAAGTTTTATCTTCGGGCGAAGAGAACCTGTGCGAGGAAAAGCTTACCACCGGCGGCGGGGATGTCAGGGAAATTGTCACAAGGAAGACTAGGTATGTCAATCCCTCGGGCGAAAAGTTCGTCGTGGGCGTCATCCGAGACATCACCGAGCGCAAGCAAGCGGAGGAAGCTATCTTACAAAGTGAAAAAAAATATCGTGAATTGGCGGATTCGTTACCACAGATCGTCTACGAGACCAATGAACATGGGAATATAACTTATACTAATAAAGCTTCTTTTATTTCGTTAGGGTACACACAGGAAGATTTCAAAAAGGGATTGAATATTTTTCAGATGATTGCTCCTTGCGAACGTGAGAAACTACAAAGTGTCATCCAGAAAATACAGAATGGTGAATCGACAACAGGGGAGGTATATTTAGTTCAAAGGAAAGATGGAATGACTTTCCCAGCGATATTTCATTCAGTTCCAATTTTCAAAGAAAATAAATTTGTTGGCTTTCGAGGTTTTGCTGTTGATATTTCTGAACGGAAGAAAATGGAGGATTCGCTGAAAGAAAGCGAAGAGAAATACAGATCTCTTGTTGAAAATGCTTCCGATCAGATTGTTATGATTGATGATGAATTCAAAATGATATCCGTAAATAGAGCNGCATTGGAGCTCTTTGGAAAAACACAAAACGAAATAATTGGAAGAACTATTTCTGAATTATTCCCCAAAGAAATTGCTGCTAAAAATATCGAAAATGTGAAAAAAGTATTCAAAACAGGTCAAGTTTTTTCATTTGAAGAAAAACAGTTTGTTGGTGAGAATGAATTTTGGGCAAGTTCAATTCTTAGTCCTGTGAAAAATGATGCTGGAAAAACCATAACTGTGCTTGGTGTTATTAGAGACATAACCGAACGCAAGAAAATGGAAAAAGAACTAAACGAGAGCGAGGAGAAATACCGTAACGTGGTGGAGCGGGCTCACGACGCCATCGTCATTTTACAGGACAAAAACATCATCAAATACGTCAATCCCCGAGCGTTTAACATACTTGGTTACAACCCTGCAGAGATTATTGGTACTCCGATGTCTGACTACGTCCACCCTGACGAAATTCCAAAGGTTGTTGAATACTACAAACGACGTTTGGCCGGTGAAGATGTCCCGGGAGTATATGATTCAGTGCTTGTGCACAAAGATGGCCGGAAGATAAATGTTGAACTCAGCGGAGATGTTATTACATACCACGGAAAATCTGCGGATATGATTATGGTCCACGATATCACCGAACATAAAAAAGCCGAAGAAGCGTTAAAAGAAAAAATAAACGAACTGGAGAGATTCAAAAAAGTCACGGTCGACAGAGAACTAAAAATGGTCGAATTGAAGAATAAAATCATGCAATTACAAGAGGAGTCGAAAAGAACATGATGCTTCGTAGAAAAATCATATTTTCAATTACAGTAATAGTCGTTTGCTTAGTTTCTATTTTATTCTTCCTGTCAAATTTGGTATTAACCAAATCTATTGAAATCATTGAAAAAGATATAATCACAAAGAACATTGAAAGAATAATTAATGCCTTTTCAAATGAACAATATACTCTTGATACGATCGCAGGGGATTGGGCACAGTGGAATGATACCTATACCTTCGTTCAAGGAAAAAACCCAGAATATATTGCAAATAATCTTATGGATAATACATTCACAAACCTCAATATCAATTTCATGATATTTATTAACACCTCAGATCAGATTATCTACGGTAAAGCATTTGATTTACAAAAAAACGAAGAGATCCCTATCCCTCCAGAATTGATAGATCATCTTCGCCCTGGGTCAATACTCTTGGAGCATCCTACACTCAATAGTACAATCAGTGGAATCCTTATCTTTCAACAACAGGCTGTAATCCTTACATCCAGACCTATTCTCACCAATTATATGGACGGTCCAATCCAAGGAACATTGCTCATTGGAATATATCTAAATGATGAAGAAATAAATGAAATCTCTTTAACAACCCAATTATCGATACAATTTGAATTCATTGACAATCCTCAATTACCAAAAGACTATCAGCAAGCGATTTCATTGTTATCTGAAAAAAACCCAATCGTTGTTCGACCACTAAACACTACATTTGTCGTAGGGTACACAGCATTAAAAGACATCTATGGGCAATCCGGTATTATCTTACGGACAGATAGTCCTCGATCAACCGCCATCCTTGGTCAAAATGCAATGATTCAATTCCTTGTCATTTTTGTCGGTGTTATCGTTGTTGTGTCATGTGCCATCGTTCTTCTCGTGGACAGGATAATCATCTCCCGGTTGAATCGTCTGAAAAAACAAATTAAAAGCATCGGTGAGCTCAAAGATTTCTCCTCCAGGGTGAAGAGTAGCGGGAGAAACGATGAAATCACTCTGCTCACTCAAACAATAAATGAAATGCTTCAGCAGCTTCAACAAAGTCAAGTGAAATTGGATGAAACGCATCGCTCTTTGCAAGGTTCGACAGATGCTCTTATGAAGAAAGTTGATGAGCTTCAACGTTTTAAAAAAGTGACTATCGAAAGAGAAATGAAAATGATTGAATTGAAAAAAAGAATAAATGAACTGGCTGGAAAAGTGAAGAGTTGAACGAATTAATAAAAGAAATGCAAGTGGGCGAAAGTAGATTTTGTTATGATGAAGATGATATATTGTATATCGAAATTGCCGGGGAATACAATGAGCAAAATGCATTGGCAATAAGGGATGCTTTTTTGGAAATGTTAGGTATGGCTAAAAAAAATGATGAAGGGAAAATAAAAATCTTAGTAAATAGNAACGCGGCAAAGAAACCAACACCGGAAGCAAGAAAGATGTTCTCAAAATTGATGGAAGATGAATCGGTCGGAAAAATCGCCATATATGGAAGTAATCCTGTTNTCAGAGTGATTGCGTCTTTTGTCATTGGTTTTTCTAAGAATAAAAATATAAAAATTTTCAATTCAAAAGAAGATGCTCTTGCATGGTTTAAGGAGTAAAATGAGGAAATTTGAAGAATTGAAAAAAAGAATAAATGAACTAAACGGAAATGTGAAAAATTGAACAAAGAAGAAAGGGAAATTCGAGTGGGAGAAAGTAGATTTTATCTCGGTGAAGATGGCATTATGTATATTGATCTTGTTGGAGACTTCGATGTGCAAGATGCATTTGCGTTGAAGGATGCATCTACGAAACTGATGCGCAGGATTGAAGGGAACACTACAAGGAAAGTGGATCTGTTGATAAATAACAGTGTATGTAAGAAACCAACATCGGAAGCAAGAAAGATTTTCGCAAAAATGACCGAAGATGAATCGGTCGGAAAAATCGCCATATATGGCTATAATCCAGTTGTCAGAGTGATTGCGTCTTTTGTCATTGGTTTTTCTAAGAATAAAAATATAAAAATTTTCAATTCAAAAGAAAGTAGTCTTGCATGGCTAAAGGAGTAGGATGAGAANATAAAAACGAGGTTACTTGTGAAAATGAAGCTGATAATGGATCAAATATCGGAGAAAGATCGTATAAGTAAAATGGTCATAGCGATAGAACGAGTGGCGAGAGGAGATTATTCTACTCAGATTGTANTTTCAAACAAAAACGATGACTTTGATTCACTTGCGATTGGTATAAACATGATGATTGAAGACCTCGGGGAGAGTTTTAAAGAAAATAAAAAAAATCAAGAGTTGTTGCAGGAAAAAATTAACATTTTGGAAGGAAATGATCTGGCGACGTTGAACATCATGGAGGATTTATACGAAACTACTGATAAAATGAAAAAACTAAGTGAAATAAAATCAGCTTTTCTGAACATGACCTCTCATGAGCTCCGTACACCAATAGTTGCAATAAAAGGATACATCCAAATGATTTTGAGAGGAACTCTTGGGCCGATCAATGATGAACAAAAAAATGCATTGGACATCGCTCAACGTAATTCAGATCGATTAGCTCGTCTCATCCAAGATATTCTTGATGTTTCGCGACTGGAATCTGGAACGATGAAGTTTGTTGTTGAAAAAACAAATATCGAAAAAATGATAAAAGAAGTTTATGACGCAATGCAAATTACCGCTGGTTTAAAAGGAATAAAAATTGATACCGAAGTAGAAAAAGCAATCCCTGAATTAGGTATTGATAACAATCGGATTACACAGGTTATTATAAATATTTTAACCAACGCAGTCAAGTTCTCACCAAATGGGTCTGTTATTAATGTTAGAGTGAAAAAACAAGACCAGGATATCCTGTTTGAGATACAGGATTTCGGTCGGGGAATATCTACTGAACATCATCAGAAAATTTTCCAGACATTCTATCAGGTAGATTCCAGTACGGATGTAAAGTTTGGAGGAGCCGGTCTTGGTCTTGCCATTTGTTATGGTATTGTTGTTGCTCATGGCGGACGAATCTGGGTTGAAAGCGAAGGGATCCCTGGCAAGGGGAGCACGTTTAAGTTCGTTTTGCCCGTGGAATCCATAACCGGCATTGAAAAACGGTTCAAGGGAGTTGATCTGTTTGGGCTGGGGACAGGTACAAATACAGCAGAAAACCCTCTTCTTGGTGAAAAACCTGGAGAAATGAATGAGCTTGAGAAACAAGTAATCATACCTCAGGATTCCTTCAAAGCGGTAGATTTATCCTGTTCGTCATGTAAAATTTTAGATGAGACCCAGAACAAATGTATAGAAAACGCTCAATTTTTATCGACAACCGCAATTGAACTAGCGAATTTTCCAATTGGTGGTGATATTTACCAATACATTGGAGAAAAAATACAACAAATGGTAAGTAATGCTTTCGTGACGATTGCGTATTTTGATGAAAATTCGAGCAATTTTATTATTAACAAGGTCCTAGGATATGGAAAATACATGGAAAAATTTTTACAAATCCTGGGTAAAGATCCTGCCGGNACAAATTTTGTGTTAAACGATGAGGGAATACGGCAACAGTTAATCCAAGGAAAGTTCATACATCTCTCTGTCGATGATTTTAATAGATTTGTTCTCCCTCAGTTTCCAAAAGCGATATCTCTCATTATTGACAAGTTAATGAACCTAAATGAGTTATACACAATCGCCCTTGTTAAAGACGGAAAAATATTTGGGAATATATTTGTGGCTGCAAAAAATGATTGCAAGATCCAGAACCTTGAAGTTATTGAGACGTTTATCAACCAAGCCGCGATCGCCATTCAACGTAATAATGCCATTAAAGAAATTAAGGACCTCAACAAGTATTTTGAATTTCAGAATATACAATTGCAAAAACTGAATGACATCAAGACGACATTTCTGAAAAACACCTCTCATGAGCTGCGTACTCCGATTACGGCGATAAAGGGATATACGCAGATGTTGTTAAAACAGAGTTTCGGTGGCACAAATGCAGAGCAGATGAAAGGTCTTGAGGTAATCTTGCGTAATACCAACCGTCTTGATCATACCATACAGAATATTCTTGATATTTCCAATGTACAAACAGGGACCCTGATTATTACTCCCTGTAACGTGAATCCAAAAACTCTTGTCGAAGAAACAACCAAGACCTTGCAAGCGTATGATTATGAAAAGGAGATGGTAATCAACGTCGATGTGGAAAAAGAATTGCCTGATTTGATCGTTGACTGTGACAAGATAAAGCAGGTGATACAGAATCTTGTTGGTAATGCGATAAAGTTTTCACCAGACGGCTCGGTGATTAACATTAGAGCAAGGAAGGAAAATGACGATATTTTGTTTGAGGTGCAGGATTTTGGTCGTGGGATATCAAAGGATAAACAGGAAATGATTTTTGAGCCATTTTATCAGGTAGATTCTGGTGATGACCGATTGTTAGGTGGTGTTGGTCTTAGTCTTGCTCTTTGTAAGGGTATCATTAAGTTGCATGGTGGAAAAATATGGGTTGAAAGCTCAGAGGGCAAAGGCAGTATTTTTCGATTTGTTCTCCCCATTAAATCAAATGATGTTACTGTAAACAAGATTAAGGAGCTGGCAGAGACCTCTGTGTGAACATAGAACATGAACGGAAACTATTAAAAAAAACATTACATTAACATTACTTAAGTAAAGTGAGGGAAAATGACGAAAATAATGATCGTAGATGATGAACCCGATCTGAGAGAAATGATTAATCTCATGCTCCACAAAGAAGGATTTGTGACCGTCACCGCGGAGAATGGTGATGATTTTCTCAAAAAAATCGATGATTTCACACCAGACCTTGTCACCCTTGACGTCATGATGCCGGGTCTTACCACCAGAGAAATCCTTGAACAACTCAAAGCAAAAAAAACCAAACCAAAGATAATCCTTCTCTCGGTCGTGCGATANTCAGATGAAGAAAAACGAAAACTCTTCCAACTGGGAATCGTCGATTACATCACCAAACCATTTGAGTTTCCTGACCTCATCAACACGATCCACCAACATATCCTGCGTAGTCCTGCTATCTAAACAATTACGCTGGACTGATGATGAGAGGACCTATGGAAGAACTCAATATAGTTCAGATAAACTATTGGAAAGAAATACGAAAAGAAATCAGTATAACCTTTGAATCTCTCCATGGCTTAATCTTGCTTACCCACAACTCCATAGAGTTCTCAGACCTNGTCGATTTTCTAAAAAACCTGCGAAAAAACAAGGAGATAACGATCCTTTATATCTCCCTGATCAACAGTTATGATCATATCAAAAAAACCCTACAAATGTTTCCCTTGCCTTCAAAGAAGCTCTTTATCGTCGACTGTGTCTCCGGCTTCCTCCTTGACCATCATGATACGGCAGACTGCGTCTACCGAAGCCCTCCCAGTAATTTAGAGGAAATGAAACATTTGATTTTGGATAACATTCGGTGGTCAAACCCCAATGTCATCATCGTCGANTCAATCTCACANTTTATAAATTTCACCATGCCGACAGAAGAAGAACTTCACGATTTCTACACCTTTCTTAGATCNGTAAAAGAAGACACCCTCAACATCACTCGCGATGCCATCATCCTCCTCTATGATGATAAAATGGGGTCAATGAAAACACTCCCTACCCTGTTCACGGACACGATCATGAAGCTAGAAGTCATAAAAGAAAAACCAGAATGGAAAGATTAGAGCGATTCATATGATGGAAAAAGAAGGCGAAATAAGGTACTGGCGCGCGATACACAATGATGTTGACGAGGAAATGAAAAACCTCGACGGAATCCTCCTCGTGCTCCATGACTCAATGGAATTTACTCAGCTGATTGATTTTTTTAATAAAATCAAATCAAATCATTTCACCAATGTCCTCTANGTTTCATTGACACGAAGTCACGACTACATGAGACATGCGTTAGAGCAAAAACCCCTTGATCAAAAACGAGTTTTTTTCATCGATTGCGTCTCCGGATTTGCATTCCCTGTAGAAGAAAACATCGATAGGGTTCTGTACCATAAACCACCGCGGGATCTTCACACGATGAAAGAAATCATCCACTACGGCATTGAGAAAACAAACCCGGATATCGTCATCATCGATTCCCTCTCACAACTCATCAACTTCTCAAAACCAACAGGAGAGGAATTAGATGAGTTCTATAATTTTTTACATGATCTGCGAAAGCAGGAGNTCAGTATGGTATGCAACACGTTCATTCTCTTATTTGACGCAAAGATGGGGGCGCTAGCCCATCTTCCCTCACAAGGTATCGATACCATCTTGAAACTAGAGATGAGTAAACCGACAAAGCTCCCTCTGGAGACTTCTTTTTTATTTGGGGAGAAAAAAGCGTTATCGTCTGAGCTTCTACATTAGGATTGCTGATGTGTTCATTTACGGGAATCTAACTGAGAACCCCCGCTGTATTTATTTTACTCTAATGATGAGTTCATTATGGAGTAATCACTTTATCTGATTTCATCAAAATCCCTACGATTTCCTGCATCTCGACTATCCGACCGATGACGACCTTCTTTTCGAGTTCATAATATCCGATGCATTTCTGGCAGGCGACAAGATCAACACCAGCCTTGGAAAGCCCGGTTAAGGAGTCCAACACCGATGACTTTTCGGTAAGCAGATGCACCGCTGAGTTATAAAAAATAATCGTATCTGGTTTTCTGTCTGATCCCCATAACTTTAGCAGGAATGCTCCAGTCATTGATTTTCCTAGCTCATCACTTCCTCTTCCTAGGGATTCACTATGTAAAATAACGGTTGTTT
>JGI20214J51088_10000177_pt1 | contig 46138 bp, 34 predicted proteins | sample WetSurMetagenome_FD_51088 | JGI IMG/M metagenome (IMG submission 51088) | reverse complement strand
CGGCAACGAGGCCGAACGGCCGAGCCCGGAGGGAGGGCCGACCCGAGCCCAAGCCGTAACGAAGGCGCGGGGAACGCCCGATTTTTTATTTTGTGAATTAATAAAAATTATCCCCTTTCTCCGCCCGCTCCTTGAAATTCGGAAACCTGCCGCTCACGTCGTGCTCGAATTTCCACCACGAAAAATCTTCCGCCGCGTCAAGGCCTTTTCCCTGTAAAATATCCCCTTTCGCCGTTTTGATCTGCACGTAATCGTTGGACGTGACCCGGTGGGTCTTGAGGTTCCAGTACAGGCGCTGCGACGTGACCCGCACCCCGTTTTCGGCCTTGACGTATGCGTTGCCCCACACGCAGAAAAGCTGCATGGGACCGTCGGTGGCGCCGGAATCCGAGAGAACGTACATGACCTTCCTGCCGAGCGAATCGTACACGTGGAGCTTGACCGGGTTGGCCACCACGTGGCCCGTGTCGGCGAGGAATTTTTTCATGTGCCGCGATTCGAGCCTCCATTTGAGCCGTTTGCCGTCGTAATACGACATCGCCGTGGAATCGACTTCCTGAAATGGATGATCGATAAGCGCGTCCGACACGGGGACGGTCTCCTTTTTCTGTCCGCACGAGGAAAGCGCGGCGGCCGCGCACGCGGCGGCAAGAAAAAAACGGAAGAAAGGAGAGGGTGTCTTCATCGGGACGCCAGCGTTTCGATGTTCGGAACGTTCTCAAATCCGGGAGCGGTCGGCTTCGTTTTCCAGCGCCGGTGCATCCAGACCCACTGCTCGGGGTGCGACCGTATCGTCTCGCCGATTGCGTCGTTGATTTTTTCAACGTTCCTCACCAGGGCCGCGTCGGGAGAGCCGGTTGTCTCCAGCGGAATTTCCCGTACAAACACGCGATGGATGCCGCCCGCCTCGCGCGCCGTGGTGATGACGAACACCGGAAGGTCACGCCGCATTGCGAGCTTCACCGTGCCGCTGGGAGTATAGGCGAGGCGCCCCAGAAAATGGGCGAACACGCCGTCGACGCTCGTGTCCTGGTCCAGAAGCACGCCGAACAGCCGTCCCTCCGAAAGGAGCTTGAGGAATCTGCGCAGGTTTTCGGTCCGGTGCAGGTACACGATGTTCTCGCCCGAGCGGTGTTGTTTGATGAGGTCGTCGATGCGTTTGTCGTACAGCTCCCTGCCGATGGCGAAACACGCGAACCCCTGCGCCGCGAAGTAATGAAGGAGCATCTCGAAGCAGCCCGTATGCGCGGTGATGGTGAGCACGCCTTTTTTCCGGTTGTAGGCATCCCATACCGGGGAAAGGTCGTCGCTGCGTACTATTTTGTCGAGCTGTTCCTTGTCGAGGTTCGCCAGATACAGGGCGTCGAACAGGTTTTTGCCGAGGTTGACGTACACCGCGCGGGCGCGCCGCTCTATCTCTCTTTTGGTCTGTTGCGGGCCGAACACCAGCCGCAGGTGGTCCCTGCACCATTTCCGGTCCTTTGTGGGCAGGAGATAAAAGAGCCCTCCCAGCATTCCGAACAGGGCAAGCCCCACGCCGCGCGGAAACAAACGCCACAGCGCGGCCACCAGGAGCGCCATGGTGTACACGACGTCGTTTTTGAACTGTTTGAGGAGGTTACTGATGGTTGTTACCGTCCCGGCTGTATCAAAGCCTTACGTCCCGACGGCGCAAATCCGCACGGCCGCCTTGTACTCGTCTATTTCAACAGGTTCGGCGGCCTCGTTCGCGTCAAGGTCCCAGGCAAGGGAAACGGCGAGCGTCTCGCCGCATACATAATCGCGAAACCTGTCGACCGCCGAAGCCAGCGGCGCGGGCGCGGCGCAGCGGATTGCGATACGATCGGTCACGTTGAGTCCCGCGTTCTTGCGCATGGTTTGAATCCTGTTGACGAATTCGCGAGCAAGGCATTCCTCGCACAATTCCGGGGTGATGGTCGTATTGAGCGCAACGGTGATTTCCCCCAGGGTCTCGACCTCAACGCCTTCGCGCTTGGTGCGCCGGATTTCGATGTCGCCCATGACGACGGCATGGCCCAGAACGTCGCGGGTTTCCCCGCGTTCGAGGCAGTGGATGTCGGCGGCCGAAAACGATTCGATGATCGCGGCGGCTTCCTTCATTTTAGGACCCAGGATTTTTCCCAGGCGCTTGAAGTTCGCCTTTGCCGACAGAGACACCACGGAGCTTTCGTCGGAGTCGAACCGCACCGCCTTCACGTTGAGCTCGTCCTTGAAAAGCGGCGCCATGTCCTGCATGAGTCCTCGGAGCGAATCGTTCCGGATAACCACTACGAGTTCCGACAACGGCTGCCTCGTCTTGAGGTTGAAACGGGACCGGAGCGCCCGCGCCATGGAAACAATAGAACGGCCGCACCGCATCTTTTCGTCGAGAGCGGCGTCGAACAGGGCGGCGTCGCCCGCGGGATACGGCGCGCAGTGCACGCTTTTCGGCGCGCCGGGGCGGGAGCCGGCGAGGTTGCGGTAGATGGCCTCGGTAAGGAACGGGAGGAACGGCGCCATCACCTTGGAAAATTCCACCAGCACCCAGTACAAAGTGGCATAGGCGTCGTTTTTGTCGCCGTCGTTCTCGCTTTTCCAGAACCGGCGGCGCGACCGCCTGATGTACCAGTTGGTGAGGTTGTCTATGAAATCGACCAAGAGGGGCACCACCTTGTACAGGTTATACTCTTCCATCTCCCTGTTGACCGACGCGATGAGGCCGGACAAAAGCGACACGATCCACCGGTCGAGCTCGTGGCCGCTTGACGGCCGCGCCTCCGCGGGCCCAACCCATCCGTCTACGTTGGCGTAGGTGACGAAAAACGTGTAGGCGTTCCAGAACGGGAGAAGCACCGCGCGCGACATTTCGAGCACGCCGCTTTCGGAGAACCGGAGGTCCTCGGCCTTGACCGCGGGAGAATTGATGAGGAACAGCCGTAATGCGTCCGCGCCGAATTTCGAGAGAACTTCCTCGGGCGGCGCGTAGTTCTTGAGCCGCTTGGACAGCTTTTTGCCGTCTTCCGAAAGGATGATGCCGTTGACGATGACGTTTTTAAAGGCGGTTTTTCCGAACAGCGCCGACGACAGCACGGTGAGGGTGTAGAACCAGCCGCGCGTCTGGTCGAGGCCTTCGGCGATGAAATCCGCCGGGAAATTCCTGTCGAAAGAAATCTTGTTTTCAAAGGGATAATGATTCTGGGCGTACGGCATGGAACCCGACTCGAACCAGCAGTCGAGCACTTCGGGGGTGCGGGACATTTTCTTTTTGCACGTGGGGCATGCAAGGGCCAATTCATCGACGACATGCCGGTGGAGATCGTCCTTTGGAATGTCGGCGAACGTTACCGTCCGCCGGGGTTCTTTGAAAAGAGTGTTGCCCTTGCTTCGAACGTTTGCCTGGACTTTCTTAATCGCTTCTTGGTGCAGTTTTGAGCCGGCACTCCTGTCGCCATTGCCCGCAAGACGATGCAGGTCGTCGAGGCTGCCCACGCATTCCCTGTGGCCGCACTCGCACAGCCATACAGGGATGGGAGTGCCCCAGTACCGGTTGCGGGAGATGTTCCAGTCGGGCGCGCTTTCTATGCCCTTGCCGAAGCGGCCGTTCTGCAGGTGCGAGGGCACCCAGTGAATGACCTGGTTGTTGTCGAGCATGTTTTTCTTGAGCGGCTCAATCTTCATGAACCAGGTGGTGATGGCCTTGTAGATGAGCGCCGAGTCACAGCGGTAGCAGTGCGGATACCGGTGCAGGAGCGTCCCGCGGTGGACCAGCTTGCCATTGGCCTTGAGCCGCTTTATAATGTCGGCGTCCGCGTCGAACACGAGTTTTCCCGCGTATTCCGGGACTTCGGCGGTGAATTTGCCCTCGTCGTCGACCGGGCACACGATAGGGAGGCCGAGGTTTTTTCCAACGCCGAAGTCGTCTTCGCCGAACGCGGGTGCGATGTGGACTACGCCGGTGCCGTCTTCCGTGGAAACGAAATCTGCGCAGGTGATTGTGAAAAATTTGTCCGAAACATTTGCGAAGTAATCGAACAGGGGAACATATCTAAGGCCTTCGAGCTTGTCGCCGGAAACCTCTTCCACTACCGAGTACAGGGAGGGATCCTTGTAATAGGCCCCAATGCGGTCTTTCGCTACGATGTAGATGGAATCGCCGTCCTTGATTTTGAGGTAGGTGATGTTCGGGCCCACGGCGCACGCGACGTTGCTCGGCAAGGTCCACGGCGTGGTGGTCCACACCAGCAGCTTTACGGCAGGGTCACCGACAAGAGGGAGTGCGAACGTCACCGAGGGGCTCTGGACATCCTTGTATCCCTCGTTCATCTCGAAGTTGGACAGGGGCGTTGCGCAGCGCGGGCAATAGGGCTGTACGCGGAAACCTTGGTAGATAAGGTCTTTTTTCCACATCTGGGAGAACACCCACCAGATACTCTCCATGTAGGGAGGATCCATGGTGCGGTACTGGTTGTCGAAATCCACCCACCTGCCCATGCGTTCCACCACGCTGCGCCATTCCGAGGTGTAGCGAAGCACGATGGAGCGGCAGATCTCGTTGAAAACGTCTATCCCCCACTCGTCCTCGATGTTGTGCTTGCTTATACCGTGCGCCTTTTCCACCTCGTTTTCCACGGGCAGGCCGTGGCAGTCCCAGCCGAAGCGGCGGGAGACATACCTGCCGCGCATGGTCCAGTACCGGGGAACGATGTCCTTGAGGGTGCCGGCCAGCAGGTGGCCGTAATGCGGAAGGCCCGTGGCAAAGGGGGGGCCGTCGAAGAACACGAACGGGTCTTTTTCTTTTGTCAAATCAAGGCTTCTGCCGAACGCGCCTTCGCTTTTCCAGAACGCAAGAACATCGTCCTCGACGGCCGGGAAGCTGATTTTCGACGAAACGGGCGAGAACGCCGGTTGTTTCATACTGACTGCAGTACTTTTGTGATGAGTGAAACGAGCCTGGGCTCGGCGCCGTTTGCGTTCGCTATGATTTTCTTTATGTCGACCGGCTCCAGCGCGTCCGGAAGGCAGGAGTCCGTGATAACCGACAGCCCCAGCACAGACACCCCGCAATGAACCGCCGCGATCACTTCGGGCACGGTGCTCATGCCGATGGCGTCCGCCCCTACGGTCTTGAGCATACGGTATTCTGCACGGGTTTCAAGGCACGGGCCGGTCATTGCCGCGTATACGCCGAAAGAAACCGGGATCCGGTTTTCGATTGCGACTTTCCGGCACAGTTCGATGAGCTGGTTTGAATACGGCTGCGACATGTCCGGATACTGCGGCCCGATGCGCGAGTCGTTGGGGCCGATGAGCGGATTGCCTCCCAGCAGGTTGATATGGTCGGTTATCACCATGAGCGTTTGCGGAGGAAAGAGAGGGTTGATGCCTCCGGCCGCGTTGGACACCACCAGGGTACGCACGCCCATGAACTTCATCACGCGCACGGGAAACGCGATCTGCTGCATGGAGTAGCCTTCGTAGAAGTGGAACCTGCCCTGCATGCACATCACGGGCTTGCCGCCGAGCGTCCCCATGATGAGCTTCCCGGCGTGGGTTTCCACCGTCGATAAAGGGAAATGCGGAATGGTCTCGTAGGGAATCACGGTCTCGACTAACACCGAGTCCACGAGTTTCCCAAGGCCCGTCCCCAGAACAATGCCGTATTCCGGCCTGATTTTCGACTTGTTTTCAATGAAGGTCTTGGCTTCGATTATCATGTCGTACATGGTCTTGGGCATTCGGGAGTCCTTCCTCAATTGACGGATTGTGCGCGCTTTTCCGAACCGGCGCAAGCAAGGAAAAATAATGCATGGGAGGGAAGGTTCGAATGAAAGGCGGCGCGCGGAAATGAAGGGATGGTTTAGAAAATCACCGGGCCGCCGCGGCGGTCTACGATTGGACCGGTTCCGCTTTACGACGCTCGAAATAATGCAATCCGGCAAGCACCGCCGCGGCGGCAAGGTAGACAAGCGCAAAAGAGCTTGCCGCGCCCGGCCTCAGGTCGTTGACGACCCCCGCGTCCGGGATCAGTTTATAGGCGTGCATGAGGCCGAAATACGATAAAAGCGATCCTGCCAGCATCCAGAGCGCGGCCTTGATAAACCGCCGCTCTATCACAAACACCATCATCGACGACAATACCATGCAGGTGAGCATGAAGCCCTGGGCGAGCGATATGATGCCGTAAATGAAAAGGTCGTTGCCGAATTTCGGGGCGGCGACATACAGGCTGGTGCCGGCCTTCGCAAGCGATGTGTTGACGAGCAGCAACGCCCAGGAGGCAAGCGCGGGTATGAGACCGAGCGTGACGGCAAGGCCGTGCCGCTTCGGCGTTTCGGAAAACGCCTGGGCCGTGATGATGATGCCAATCCAGAGAAGGATCCCTATCATGGCTTCCAGAGGCACCACTTTAAGCACCAGCGTAACGCCGCCGATGAGGCACAGCGCCGTAATGATCGAACCGTTGAGAACGGAATATCCCCAGCGCGCACCCATTGCCTTCCATCCGGGATGGCCTATGTAGATGGTGGTGGGAAACGGACTGCCGAGGCACGCCGCCGCCACCGAGCCCAAGCCGTTGACAAGCAGCGAAGACCTGGTGGGATAACGGTCGCCCGCGGCTTCGGCGCTTTCGAGGTTTTGAAGCGAGCCAATCACGTTGAACAGCGCCATGGGGAAAATTACCGAGAAATATTTCCAGCCCTGGCCGTCCCTCAGAAAGACGATCATGTCCCCGAAGGTGGGGTGCGGGAGATATACGCGGAAATGGTACGGATCGGAAAGCGGATGAAAATACGGCAGGCCGCACCATTTGAGAATCCAGGCGATTGCGACGCCCACGCAAACCGCGACGAACCCGCCCGGCAGCCCCAGCGGCAGCCGTATCTTACCGCCGTAAGTGAACAGGATGAGCAGCATGGGCAGAAGAGCTATGACAGGAGCACTGAATATCTGGAAAACGAAGCCCATTGAGATGAACGTGACGGCGATTCCTGCAAGGGTCGACAGAAGCGCGGCGCGCGGGGTGTGCCGCCGCACCCAGTCGCCTATAAACGCGCCGATGACCTCCAGGACTGCGCTCGCCAGGCAGGCAAAAAGCCCCGCCTGCCAGGCAAGAACGGCGTTCTTGGTTGCAAGATAGATGGGCATGATGATGAGGAAGACGTAGGCGATGAGGCTCACCGTGTTGATTCCGTACGGAAGCGCGGTGACGTCGCTCCGGCCAGTTCGTACCGCAAGCTTACGTGCCTGCCATGCATAGAAAAGGTTGCCGAACAAGATCGAAACGGCCGCGCCGGGCAGTATCGTGCCGTATACCAGACCCGCGGGCATGCCGCAGAATTGGTTGCAGAACACGGCGACGAGCATGAGCTGCAGGAGATTGTCGACGAACAGGCCGAAAAAACCGTCGATGTCGCCTCGAGAAAACCATCCCTTGAGCATGGGACTCTCCCTTGGAACCATGATGCATGCCGATGAATTTTACCGACGAAACCGCGACATCAGTAATATGAATCGCACGGCATATCCAAAGCAAACTTTGTGATGGTACATGCTATTTTAAAAACATGAATAATTCCCGGCATCATGAAAACGGAAATCCGCGTCACCGGCCCTTTTTGTATTTCCTGATTTTTTCCACCGCCGCAGGCCTGCTGTTCGCAACCGCGGCTCTCGTCCACATCGACGTTGAGAACTTGATGGTTCGCGGCGACAAAATCGTGGCTCGTGCGTCGTCGTGCCTCCAGGGCCCGCGGGTGTTCTCCCTTGCAAACCTGTTCGACAACGATTCGGCGACCAGTTGGATCGAAGGCGAAGCCGATAGCGTGTCGGGTCGGTGGCTTGACGTTACCTGGCAGGAGAAGAAGCGGTTCCGCGGCATTGTCTTCGGCATGGGGTGCCGAAAGGATTACCAGAGCCTCGCCGAGTTCGGCGTGGCAACAGGGTTGCGGATAAAACTCGACGAGAAGGAGGCGATGGACCGGCGCCTTGCGTGGGAATGGGGAAGGGACGGCTTGGTATACGACGGCCTCAACATGGACAAGATAGTTGTGTGGTTCGATTCCGACACCGCCTACACCACGGCCCAGATGCGGATAAAATTCACCTCTGTCGCAAGCGGCAGGCGGTACATCAACATGGCCCTTTCCGACATGGAGCCCATCGACGCGTTCGACAACCGCTTCGAGCTCCTGCGCGTGCTTGTGAGCCGCTCGTTCAATCCCAACGACCTCGGCGCCGTGTATGCGCGCGCGGTTCCCGGAGACCCATCCGAACCGGCGCTGATTGGGCGAATCGCGGGAGACGTTATCGCTTCGGCAGGGACGCAAAGCGGCGCCGAACTCGCCGCCGCTCTCGACACCGCGCTTGCCGCCCCCCGCGAACCCGTCACCGACAACGAGACGATAACGAAGTTCGTCTCCACCTTCAGGTCGCTTCTCGTTTCCGGCCCCGACGCGCCGCGATTCGTCTTTGACGGCCGCAAGGCCTTCTACCTGCTTCCCGTGGGGTCGTTTGGGCGCGGCCGGCCGCGCATAGACGTGTGGCGGAGCATCTCCACGGAGCGCACTTCCAGGGGGCTTGAGGTCAAGGTCGGGTACATTGCTTTTGTCAATTAAATGGTTCGGGACGGCTCGTTACTGCGCGATTGTGTTTTTTATCTTTCCGCTCATCCTCCCCCAAAAGCATATTTCTCTTTCCATCCTTTCCCGTAAACGACGGGAACGATAGAAAGAAACGTCCCTTATGCTCGCCAAACTCCGTTCCATGTCCGTTATGGGAATCGAGGCGTTCCAGATAGAAATCGAGGCCGACATCACCGACATGCTGCCGAGCTTCGCCATCGTGGGCCTACCCGACGGCGCGGTGCGTGAGAGCAAGGAGCGCGTGATGTCGGCAATAAAGAACTGCGGATTCGAATTCCCCAGCCGCAAGGTGACCATCAACATGGCGCCCGCCGACGTGAAGAAGGAAGGCTCGGCCTTCGACGTTCCCATCGCGCTGGGTCTGCTCGCGGCGTCCGACCAGGCAATTATAGGCGGGGCGGCGGATTACATAATCGTCGGCGAACTGTCGCTCGATGGAACGATAAAGCGCGTCAAGGGCATGCTGTCGATGGCCATCTGCGCCCGCGATCTGGGCGCAAAGGGCATGATCGTCCCGTATGAAAACGCCGAGGAGGCTGCGGTCGCCGAAGGCCTTGACATTTTTCCCGTGTCGTCGCTCACCGAGACCATCGAGTTTCTTTCGGGCGCAAAAGCCATAGAGCCGTTCCGCATAGACCTCGCGGAGCTGTTCAACCGTTCACGCGAATATTCTATAGATTTTCACGACGTGAAAGGCCAGGAGCACGTGAAGCGCGCCTTGCTCGTGGCCGCATCGGGCGGGCACAACATCATAATGGTTGGAAGCCCGGGAACGGGAAAGACCATGCTGTCGAGGAGGCTGCCCACCATCCTGCCGGATCTTACCCTCGACGAGGCGCTTGAGACCACCAAAATCCATTCGGTCGCGGGCATGCTCGATAGGAACACGCCGCTCCTTGCCACCCGGCCGTTCCGCTCGCCGCACCACACCATCTCCGACGCGGGACTCATCGGCGGCGGGTCGTATCCGCGGCCGGGCGAGGTGAGCTTGTCGCATCACGGTGTGCTGTTCCTCGACGAGCTGCCTGAGTTCACCAAGAACGTGCTGGAGAACCTGCGGCAGCCGCTCGAAGACGGCAAGGTGACCATCTCCCGCGCCGCCACCTCATTGTGCTATCCGGCGCGGTTCATGCTGGCCGCAGCGCTCAATCCTTGTCCGTGCGGTTACTACACCGACCCGCGCCACGCCTGTACTTGCTCCCCGCAGCAGATACAAAAGTACATGTCTCGCATATCGGGCCCGCTTCTCGACAGAATAGACATCCACGTCGAAGTGCCGGCGCTTTCCTACGAGGAACTGGCACAGAAGAAGCCGGGTGAAGACTCGGCGTCGATGCGTGCGAAGGTGGCCGTAGCGCGAGATCGTCAGACTACCCGATTTGCCGGAGAGAAGAAAATCTTCTGCAACGCCCACATGGAGTCGAGGCACATCAGAAAGTTCTGCGAGCTTTCCGCCGATTCACAGTCCATGCTCAAAACCGCGATAGAAAAGCTCGGGCTTTCGGCCAGGGCATACGACCGCATCCTCAAGGTGGCCAGGACCATCGCCGATCTTGATGGGCGGGCGGATATCGCTTCTCCCCACATCGCCGAGGCGATTCAGTACAGGAGCCTGGACAGGAAGTTGTGGATGGGAGGATAGGCGTTTTCACCGCCGTTCTTACATTCTACCCGCACTCGTCATCCGCTTTTTTGCCGCTGCCGGACGTATTTTTATAATCGGTTGATTGTTTTGCAGTTTCGAAGAAACAATAAAAGATCATTTGATTTGGTTGCCCAAAAATGAACATTTCCGTTGAAACATTCTCCGGCTATAAAGCTGACGAATACCCCCTTACCTTCACTGTGGACGGTCGGAAATTCTCCGTCATTTCCATCGATGACCGCTGGTATAGCTCGGACAGCTCGTATTTCAGGGTCTTTGCCGACGACGCCAACACCTATATCCTCAAACAAATCCCGGGTAACAATGAATGGCAGATTGTGACGCCGGAGAATTGACTGTCGCAGGGTATTAAAAAGTTCTAAACGGCCCGAAAATCATTTTGTCCCCCGTCCGGGAGCCTCCGGGAGAAGCGTTTGTCGGAGCGGTCGCACGCCCCTCCGAGGAGGTCCGGCATGGAAACGGCCCAAGGTTGATGCCCGCCGGAAAGTCCGTTTTTCCACAAGATATTGTGTCTTTTCGTCGCATGGTACCATTCCGTAGTGTAATGTGACTTTACGGAGTGCGCTAACATCGGGAATGTGCGGTTTCCCATGAAAAATCTTGATTTAGCGGAAAAACAAGTTTACAGCACGGGATTGTGCGGCGAGGCGTGGCGTGATTTGACAAAAAGACGGCCGCGGTTTCATAGGGTAAACACCGCGTTTTCCCTCGAAAACAGGGGAAAGAAATCGGTGAAATTATTTGACTCGCCATTCGGGAAATAGTATAAATAGGATAGTCTTTGCGTTTTTCACAACCAAATTCAAGGAGGTTTTCAGATGGCGAAGCGCAAACCGAATCCGGCTTTCATGAAGCCGATGACGCCCGACGCGGTTCTTGCCGAAGTGGTCGGAAGCAAGGCAATGCCCCGCACCGAGATTACCAAGAAACTCTGGGCATACATCAAGAAAAACAAGCTTCAGGACAAGGTAAACAAGAGGAACATCAACGCCGATGACAACCTGAAAGCCGTTTTCGGCGGCAAGAAAACGGTCAGCATGTTTGAGATGACGAAGCTGGTTTCAAAGCATTTCAAGTAATTTGCGCTTCCGTTTGAACGGAGAGCCCCGGCAAGGCGTCGCCGGGGCTTTTTTATTCCCTTAAGTCCAAGAAAACGAGCATTGGATGGGGTAAATTGTTATATTTTATGGGGCGAGTAAATGCCGGTGGGCGATACGCGGGATTGCTTGAACTCGCGACTGTTCTTCGATAACGTTCGAAAAAATTTTTGTCGGGGGGGCTCATGTTCAACTTCCATATCAAGAAAGGGGAGGCGAAGGGTATGAAACCAGCGCTTTTTTCTCTACGATCCATCCAAAAAGCATTGATGCTGTGCGCGGCATTGATGGTCGCGATGGGAGCTTTCCTCGACGCTTCCGCGCTTGGCAGAAGGCAGTTGCATTGCAGCGCGGGAAAAATCCTTGACGAATCCAACAATACGGTAATTCTGAGAGGGTTCGGGCTGGGAGACTGGCTCATGACCGAAGGATATATGTGGGGGATCACCAGCAAAAGCTATGATGCGCCCCGCGAAATGGAGGCCGGAATCATCAGCCTCCTGGGAGATTCGGCCGACGCAAAACAATTCTGGAAGCTGTATCACGACAATTATACAACCGAAAAAGATTTCTGCACGATGAAGGCCTGGGGCGTTAACGCCGTTCGCGTGGGCTTCAACGCAAATCTTATCCAGCCCCGCGACGGACAGCCCGCCAGCGCCCCGTACATTTACGATCCCGAAGGCTGGAGGTTGCTCGACAATGTCGTCAACTGGTGCACCAAAAATCAATTGTGGATCATCTGGGACATGCACGGCGCGCCCGGCGGCCAGAGCGCCGACAACATCGCCGACGCCGATGGAACCGCCAGGTTGTGGACGCAGCCCACCATCTATCAGCCGCGCGCGATAGACCTGTGGATGCAAATCGTCCGCCGGTATGCCGATAACGACTGGATTATCGGCTACAACCTGCTCAACGAACCTTTGCTTAACACCTACGGGATAGATCGAATCAATTTGAGGAATTTCTACATTCAGTGCACCGACTCGATAAGGACGGTGGACAACAAAGGCCTTCTTTTCATCGACGGCGACAATTATGCGCAGAATTTCACCAACCTGACCCCGCCGTGGGACCCCCAGGTTGTCTACGATTTCCACTGTTACCCGCAGTGTTGTTCCTATTTCGGGCTCGACGGTTACGCCACGCAGTACGGAACGCCTTTCTGGCACGGCGAGACCGGCGAATCGGGCGCGACGGATCCCTATACCGGTTATACCAATTGCGTCACCCAGCTTGAGGCGCACAATCCGCCCATCGGGTGGTCGTGGTGGACGATTAAGAAGTTCAACAACGTCACCCAGGCCTACGATGTCATCAGGACGTCCGGCTTCCAGAAGATAATCGATTATTGGAACGGCAAGGCCGGGGCGACAAAGCCCTCCGCCGACAGCGCGAAGAAATGGCTGTTCGATCAAGCTATACGGACCAACTCGGACAGCACGGCCAACGTCACCTACCTGCCCAACCTCGTCAAGGCGCTCAAACTGCACCAGGATCGCAATTGCGCCGTGGCGGTCGCGTACCACGAAAGCGTGAAGCCGGTGGGGCTTGCGGTGAACCAGCGCGTTGTTCCAAATTCCGAGGTGGTCATTTCCTTCACGATGCCCGCCTCCGCGCCGGTACGCATCAACGTGTTCGATCTGGGCGGCAGGCTCCAGAAGACCCTTGTCGACCGGACGATGGCCGCCGGAAAGCAGTGTGTAAGCTGGGATCGCACCAACATGAACGGAAAAAGAGTCGCCAGCGGCGTGTATTTCTATACCTTTACGATGGGCGACAGCAGGGTTTCGCATCATTTTGTCCTTGCGAAATAACCCGGGCGCCTCCGGAGGTTTTCGGATCAAAACGGGCGGTGAACATCCGCCCGTTTTCTTTTCCGCGTTTTCTCTTCACGCCCCCAAAATCCCTTTTCGAAACGTATATTAATTCCTTGCGCCGTCCCATCCCGATACCACGACAACCGCGGAGGACAGATGCAGAAGAACATTCCGGTGTTGTTTGTCAACGAGCGGACGCTTGCCGAAGCCTACGAAAAGGCCCTTGTTACCCTGTACGCCAAAGGGACAAGGCTCAAGACCCAGTACGACAAACCGTCGGATCCGCCGTCCATCGACGCCACCATGAACCTGACCATTCTTGAACCGCTCTGCGATCCCATGATACACAAGGCGTTTCCGGGCGGCATCGACGACCTCAAGGAATATGCCATGGAAATTTGCGGGGTAAAGGATCACTGGGTAAAGAACATCAACGATCCGAAGGACACGCGCTGGGAATACACGTATCACGGCCGGCTCGTCGCCTACGGCGCGTGGCGGGAACTGTTCGGCGGCGTATCGCGCGAGGCGGGATTCTTTAAAATCAACCAGATAGAAAAGGTGATCGAGAAACTTTCCGCCCAGCCGTACACGCGCCAGGCGCAGATGATCACCTGGATGCCCAACCTCGATTTCGACTGCTACGATCCCCCGTGCCTGCAGTCGCTGTGGTACCGCGTCATGGAAGACGACGAGGGCGTTTGGTGGCTCAACTGCAACGTGCGCTTTCGCAGCAACGACGCGTGGGGCGCAAATTTTATGAATATGTTCGGCTTCACGCTGTTCAACCGCGACGTCATCGCCGCGGAGACGGCAAAAAGAACCGGGAGGCGCGTGGAACTCGGCCGCCTCAACTGGCACGCCGACTCGTGGCACATCTACGGGAAAGACATAGACAACGCCAAGCAGCAGCTGTTCGACCGGATCGATTCCATGAGTTTTGAGGAGCGGACGTACAATTTTCACGATCCATTTATCCAGGAGATGTTCAACGAGGCCGGCGAAAAGGCGATGAAGAAGATAAAGGAATATGATGAAAGTCATAGATTATGAAAAGTAAAGAAAGAAAAAGAATTCCGGGGGAGAGGTGTCTCCCCCGGCCTCGACCGCCTTCGGCGTTCTCGGCACCCCTCTCTCATGGGTAGCCCCCTTGACAAGATGGCGGCAAGCCGGAACTTTCGTTGCGGGGGCACCAAGAAAAAGTTGAAGCGTTCCAGCGCTCAAAGGATTGGATTAGAGTCGTTACCCCTCTCCACAAGTGGAGAGGGGAAGGGGTGAGGTCAAATGCATTGGCGCAAAAAGGAATTATTGGCTGATAGGATTTCTTATGCCGCAGCCGCGCGTTAGGGGCGACTGGAGGCCGCGTTGGAACGCGGTGCCGCCCGGACCCGACCGCGTACTCGCGGCATAGGGCCGAGGCGGCCCGAGGCCGAAGGCCGAGACCGGAAGAAGAACCGCCCCCATTAGAGAGACGCCATGGTACGGCGTTTCTCTAATGGGGGAACGCCCAAAACTCTTTTATAAACACATCATTTTACAAATGAAGCAAGCACTCTTCGAAAACCTCACCGGCCATTTCCTCGACGGCATGCCCGTGGAAAGCGTTCCAGCGGCGAGCCGTGGCATCGTGTCCATTATGGATCACCTCAACCGCCTGTTCAACACCCGCGAGGGAAGCCTTCATCTCAAGGACTACGGCCTTCCCGACATATCGGAGATTTACCGGAAGATGCCCCACGGCATAGAGGAACTCCAGAAGGCGATCAGGCGCACCGTGGAAAAATATGAACCCAGGCTCGTGAGGGTAAAGGTGACCCCGCGTGAAACCGATCCCAAGGATTTCAGGCTCGTGTTCATCCTTTCGGCCGAGCTCGCCCAAGGCGGGGGGCTGGTGCGGTTCCAGACCACGTTCACGAGCGTGGGCAAGTCGTCAATCGCGCCCTGGAAGAAAGCGGAGTAGTCAATGATTGACAAATACTATGAGGAGGAGCTGCGCTACCTGTACGAATCGGGAAAGGAATTCGCGGCGGCGCATCCCGACCGCGCGCAGTTCCTCAACGTCGACGCCATGGGCGATCGCGATCCGTACGTAGAGCGGCTGTTCGAGGGGTTCGCGTTCCTCGCGGCCCGAACCCGGGAGAAGCTCGACGATTCGTTTCCGGAGTTCACCGAGGGCCTGCTGGGGCTTTTGTGGCCGGGCCTGCTCCAGGAAATCCCGTCGGTCGCGATTGTACAGTTTAGGGCGAGGACCGGCCTCTTGCAGGAGACGCGCGTCCTGCCGCGGGGGTCGGAGCTTTTAAGCGGCAACGTGGGCGTCGAAAGCGCCGTCTGCCGCTTTACCACCACGGCCGACGTGCGGCTGAGCCCCCTGTCGCTCGGGTCGGTTGTGAAAAAGGTCGACACGAAAGGGAAGGCGTCCCTTGAGTTCCGCTTCGATCTCGACCGTGGCGCGCAACTTTCAAAACTCGCGTTGTCGCCCCTGCGTCTCTATCTTCACGCCGAGATGCCCACGGCGCTCATGTTGCACGAATTCCTTACGCGCCGCGTGGCGTCCGCGCGTATCGCGACGCCCGACGGCGCGTTGTCATGCGACGCGGGCGGCGCTTCCGCAGTGACTCCGTGCGGACTTTCCGACGAGGAATGCATCGTGCCGCGGTCGTCACGAGCGTTTTCCGCGTTTTCCCTGCTGCAGGAATATTTCGTGTATCCCGAAAAATTTCTGTTCGTGGATTTGCACGGCTTCGCAAACCTGCCCCCCGCGGAAAAATCGCCGCCGTCGCTCGTATACTCCATCACCTTCGATCGGGATTTTCCGGCGGACAAGCCGTTTTCGAAGGAGAATTTCAGGCTGTTCTGCGCGCCGGCCGCCAATATATTCAGAAAAGACGCGGAGCCGGTGTTCGCCAGCGGCCTCGAGACCGATTACCGGATTGTCGCCGACGCGAATTATCCGGCGTCATTCCGTTGCCACAGCATTATAGCGGTACAGGGCATAGATCGCGCCACGGGGAAACGCTCCGCGTATGAACCGCTGTATTCGTTCGACAGGGGCACGGGCAGGGCGCGGACGTTCGCGACGCGTTACCGTACGGCGGCAAGCGGCGCCCGCGAAATGTACGTCGCTATAGGCGGGGACATGCTTGACGGAACCAAAACGGGAGACATCCGCGAGGAAAACCTGTCGGTGGAGGCCTGGTGCACCAACGGCATGCTGCCGCGCGAGGAGATAGGCGAGGGCGGAATCACCAATCCCGGAACCGGATTCCCCGATTACGTGTCGTTTGCCAACATCACCCGACCCACCCTTCCCGCGCAGCCGCCGAAAAGCGGGGAATACCTCTGGACGTGCATCTCACACCTCGGCTCCACCTGCAAAACGCTTTCGTCGCCCGACGCCTTGCGCGCGCTTCTTCGGTTGTACGACTGGTCGAACAGCGAAGGCAGGGCGCGACGCATCGCCGCCATCGGCGACGCGTCGTCGAGGCCCGTGGAGCGCATCGTGAACGGTTCGGCGCTGCGCGGCGTGGAATTTACGGTATCGCTTTCCGAATCGGAATTTCTCGACACGGGCGACGTCCATCTCTTCGGCCTCGTGCTCAAGGAGGCGCTGTCGCAGTATGTGTCGGTGAACACGTTCCTCGATCTCGTGTTCGTGCTCACGCCGTCGGGCTCGGTGCTTCGCTGGGATTCGCTGGAGGGCAAAAAGTGGCTGATCTGACGCAGCGCCTCTGCGACGAGGGGTGCAATTTCAACTTTTTCCAGGCGCTGTTGCTCCTCGAGGAGTATTACCGGAAGGGACACGGCGTCGCCTCACCCGTCGAAGCGGGCAGGGTGCGCCTCACGCCGGATCCGTCGCTCGCCTTCCCGGCGGCCGATATCTCCGCGGTGCGCCGCACCAAGCAGGGCGTGGAATTCGTTCTCACGTTCATGGGGCTTGTGGGCGTGTCGTCGCCGCTGCCGCTTTACTTTACGGAATATATCGCCCGCCACGAGGAGACGTCGGAGCCGCTGCGCGATTTTCTCGGCCTGTTCAACCACCGGCTTTACACCCTGTTCTACCGTGCCTGGCAAAAATATCGTTTCGTTTCCATGGCGGCGGGGCTCGGCGCCAGCCCCATGGGTCGGCGTATAGCGCTTCTTGCCGGAATCGCTCCGGAAAAACTTTCCGATCCTTTTTACGCCCGCGCGCTTGCGTACACGGGCAGCCTTGCGGGAAGAGCGCGCGGGAAGGGCGCGCTGCGCGCGTTGCTGTCCGATTTCCTCGGCGGACTTCCGGTTTCGCTGTGTGAATGGCAACCCCGCTGGACCGAAATCCGCAATCCTCCGAGGCTGGGCAAGGACTCGCTTTTGGGCCGCACGGCTCTGGCGGGAACGAGGAAATGGGACGTTTCGGGAAAGTTTCGCGTGTCCATCGGACCGCTTCCGCGTGAGACATTCGAGACGTTTTTGCCCGGTTCCGAGAACATAGCGGGGGTAAAAAGGCTCGTGGCGCTGTTTCTGAGCGATCCGCTCGAGTTCGACATCGAGGTAAAACTGGAAAGCAGCGAACTGGTACCGGTGATTCTGGGAAAGGAGAACGGCAAGTTGGGGGAGACCTCCTCGCTCGGAACGTCGGACAAGAAAAGCGGCATTCAGGCCATCGTCGCCGAGTAAATCCTCGCGATGGTGCAGCGCCGTTCATCACGACGTATTTTTGCACGGTCATCATGAACATCCCCGCCGCGACTCGAAAAATTCCTCAGCAAACTTCCGCCGTTGCCCGGCGTCTTCTTCCGGCGGTATGCGTCACGTGGTTTGCTTGGTTTGCGTTTACCTGTTCCAACCCGGTCGATAACCGGCCGTCCCCGCCGCGGCTTTCCCTGGTGTCCGACACCTCGGCGTCGGCGAAGGACTCGCTCGTGCTCACGGCGCACAGCGCCGCGGGCGGCGTGAAACCGGCGGTCTATCTCTGGTTTCTCGACGGCCAAACGCTTACTCCTCCCGCCGCGGCCGACAGCCAGTGCCGGCTGTTGTTCGGTGTCGCCGATACCGGGTCGCATATCGTAGTTGTAAAAGCTCTGGGCGGCGGAACGTCGGCGTCGGAGCCCGACACCGCGCGAATCGAGGTCCTGGCGCGCCGCCCCCGCATCGCCATCAATAACGATACCACGGTCGCCGCTTTCGACTCGATTGTCCTTCACGCGACGCGTCTGGACACGTTCGGCACGTCCGTACGGTATGCATGGGCGCGGAACGGAACGTCGTTTTCCGACACGACGGCAGGCCCGCGGTTTTCCGTCCTGTTCGGAAAGGCGGATGTCGGCGAGAGAGTCGTACGCGTCAAGGCCGTTGATTCCCGCCGTTTGGAATCCAACGTGGATTCGGCGCGTATTGCCGTGCATCTTTTCGCCCCTACCGTAACCATCGCGCATGACACGACGGTGCCGATCAACGACCCGGTCGCGCTGCACGCGGCCGGCGCCGACACCAACGGTCATGTGGCGAAATACCTCTGGGCGCTGGACGGGTCGCGCTATCTCGACACGACCGTCGCAGATTCCCTGGTGCACGCCTGGAGCCGGGCCGACACCGGCCGCCGCATCGTTGTGCTTGTCAAGGCTATCGACGACGACGCTCTCGAATCCGGCGCGGACTCGGTTCGCGTCGTGGTGCGGCCCAAGCAGCCGCCATCGGTGACGATGACGCCCGACACGAGCGTTTTCATCAACGACAGTTTTTCCCTTGCCGCCCTGGCCGTGCCGGGAAGCGAAAGCCCCGTCGTTGCCTTCCTCTGGGCCTTCGACAACGGTCCGTTTAATGACACCACCGCAACGGGAATGTTGCCGATGCGATTTTCCCGGGCCGACACCGGCAGGCATGTCGTTCGGGTGAAAGCCGTGGACCGCGACACGCTGGTGTCCTTCGAGGATTCCGCGGTGGTGCTCGTACGACTGGGGAGACCTCATGTCACGGCAATGGCCGACACCGTGGTGTTCATCGATGACTCGGTTTCCCTGCACGCCACGGGAGCCGACAGCAACGGTACGGTGAAGCGCTATTTGTGGGCCGTTGACGACCACGGTTTTTCCGATACGACTACGTCCGGCGTGCTTCGCATGGCATGGGGCGCGCAGCAAGCGGGAGGGCACATCGTACGGGTCGTTGCGGTGGACGACGATACCATTCTTTCGAACCCGGATTCCGGTTTCGTGACGGTTCGGCTCGGTACACCGGTCGTTCAGGCGGGGCGTGACACCTCACTTCCCTGGGGCGACACCCTCACCCTCACGACAGTGGCGAGCGACACGAACGGATCCATAGTAACGTACCTGTGGAACACTAACGGAGGCGACGCGTGGACCGACAGCTCGGTCACCTACACCTTAAAATTCACAAGCACAGTCCATTCGGACAGAAAGGTGATTGCGGCCGTCCGAGACGACGACGGCCTCGCGACGGCGGACACGTTTACGGTACATTTTCTTTCTCGGCCTTGCAGCGTGAGCGTGAGCGGCCTGCGGCCGCTTGACACGGCATTCGTGCATTCCACCGACGCACGCCCGTTTGCGTTTTCCCTTCGGTTTTCCGCGGGGCGGATGGACGGCGTGGCCGATACGTTTACGTATTCGGTTTGGTCGGGAGTCGATAGCCTGTCCGTGTTGACGGAAGGCTTGGGTTTTCCCGACACGACGGGTGCGCTTTTCTCGCCCGACACCGGCACGCGCTACTGGAAAGTGATGGCTGTGGATGTGCACGGCGATACGGCAACCACGGCGGTCTCGCGATTGACAATCAAGATCGAACGCCGCATCTGTTTTGTCGGCCATTCGATTATGACGGGGTTCGGCGGTACCTACGGCCTCGGAGGGTTCCGGAGGATGGTGGTCGATACGCTGCGTACCGCGTCGGGTACGGGCAACCGGTTCAAGTGCGAGGGACCCATAATGACCCAGAACCTGGTTCCCACGGAAGACGATTCCTGCTGCGCGGTGAACGGAAAAACCTGTTCCGCGATATATGATTCGATGCAGGAACATCCGAATACGAATGCCGACGTGTGGGTATACATGAACGGCGTCAACGAAGGCTACCAATTTCCAACGTACGATCGGTTCTGGTGGCGCGACAACTACGCGGCGGCGACCATCGACACGATGCACGGGCGAAACCCGAAAAGCGAGATTTATGTTTTGAACGGCCTGCCGTTTCCCGGGGATACCATGGGAGATTTCAACTACAGAGCCGATTCCACGTTCACGGCGAATCTTCCGAAATTCAACCGCATGCTCGACTCGGTGGTCACCATCAGGCGGCAGGACTGGCGTGGCCGGGGCGAAGGGGGCGTGTGGTTGGTGAACGCGTTCGACAGCCTTGCCGCGCTTCCCGACTCCTCGTGGAATCCCGTGTATTTTTCCGACTACCTTCATCCGAACCAGAACGGGTACGACAGGCTCGGCAGGGCCATATTGAAGGCGATGAGGGACGCGAAGAGTTCGTATCTCAAGTGATTAAAGACCGCGTAGCTCTGATAGATGGACGTGAACGGGCAGGCGCCCCGCCGTGACCCGCGACATCAAGTATCTTACAATGTAAATTGTTTTCTTGCAAAGCGAGAACACGATGCCCGAAACCACGATCACCGTCGTCCCCTACACACCGGACAAGAAACCCGTATGGAACGCGTTTGTCGATTCGTCCAACAACGGCACGGTGTTCCACACCCAGACGTTTCTCGACTACCACCCCGAGGGCCGGTTCAATTTTCACCACCTGATGTTTTATAAAGGCGACGAGCTGGTGGCGCTTCTGCCGGGCGGGCTGTCGGGCGACATGTTCAAGAGCCCCATGGGCGCGAGCTTCGGCGGGTTTGTGGTGCAGGCGAGGCTCGGGCTCCAGGACGCGGACGCCATCGTCAAGGCGTTCATCAGATATTGCGCGTCGAAGCTCATCAAGGAAGCGTACCTCACGCCTCCCATGCAAATCTACAACGCCACGTTCAACGAATCGGTCGAGTACGCGATGCACTACAACCACTTCATCATGCTGTCGAGCCTGTTTTCGTCGGTGATAGATTTTTCCGTCATCCGCGGCAAGGACGACCTTTCGCGCAATACGAGGCACAAAATCAACAAGGCCGTCAACAAGGGCGTGCGCATCGAAGAGAACAAGGACTTTGACGCGTTCTATCCCATATTGCTCAAGAACAAGGAAAAATTCCACGTGACGCCCACGCATACGCTTGACGAAATAAAAAAAATCGAGTCACTCATGCCGGGCATGATGACGCTGTTCTTGGCATATTACGAAAATAGTCCGGTTGCCGGCGAGCTGCTGTTCTCCTGCAACAAACAGTGCGTGCTTAACTTCTACACCATGCACCTCTACGATTACCACAACCTGTTCGCGGTGAACTACCTCATCGAGCATTCCGTTCGGTGGTGCTGCCGAAAGGGATTCAGGTACTTCGACTACGGCGTATCGGCCGACACCTTCAGCATCGATCCCATGGAGCCGTCGTGGTCGCTCATCGAATTCAAGGAGTCCATGGGCGCCAACGGCTGCCAGCGGAAGACGTATTACCGAAGAATATTCTGATGTGGAAACTTTCGGGTGTTTCCGCATGCATCTTTCTCCTTTTCCCGTCCTGCGGCACCAATAATCAGGCGCCGCCGTCCGTCACCCGCGGTCTTTCCTACGATGTTTCGTTTTACACCGGCGATTCCCTGCACGTGACCGCGACCATCGCCTCAAGCGAGGGAGGCGGCCTCGAGAAAATTCTGTTCCCTCCGTTCGGGGCCGACAATCCCGGCCTGGGCTTTTCTGGAGGCAACGTCCACAACCTTCGCGTCACCGGCGCGACCTTGGCCGACACCCTCGCGCCGGGGATGTGGGCCGGAGACACGGTGCAGGCGATAACGGTTCGGTCGACCGCGTCCTCCTACACCCTCGACTACGACGTCACCTTTCCGTACCAACCCCATGCCTTCATGCGCACCGTGCTTCCGGGGGCCCAGGGAAACGGGAATTGGTACTATCAGGGAAATTATCTGTTCTGCGTACCCGATTTCATTGAAACGAAGGTCGGCTGGTGGCGCACCGGCATCGACGCCCACGTGTCGCTACAGGTTCCCGCCGGGAAAAAAGCATACGGCGCCGGATCGGGAGGATTCGACGCGCTCACGGTGTACGAACTCCTCTTTGTCCAGTTCGCGATGACCGCCCACGTCTCGCCGTGCGGCGCCGGCGGGACCGAAATGGCCGATCTCTCGTCGAACGGGGTCGATTGGGGATTTTTATCGACCGTATGTTTCGACCTTGCCAAAACGGACAGCTTCTGTGCCGCCGTGTTTCCGCCCTTGCCGGAGCCCCGCGCGGTCATCGTTCAGGATTCGGGATCGGGCATGGAAGGATTGCTTTCGTTTTACATCTACAATTGGTCCGAAACGGATTATCGAAATTCGGTGCGGAGCGTAACGTCCCACGAGGCGCTCCACTGGTGGGTGGGAATCCGCACGGGCGATCTTGACGATCCGTGGTGGAAGGAGGCGACCGCGTCGTACCTCGGGTTCGTTCTGGGAGGCGGTCTGGGGATGCCGCCGGCCGCGATACGGGGCCAGCTCGTGCGGGATTTGTCGCCGAATTACGTCGTTACCTCCCGGGCGCTTTCCGATCCGTATGTGCGGGACCATCTTTTCGACGGGGACACGACGCGCAACTGCATCTTGCTCGTGTACGCGAAGGGCGCGCAGGTGAACATGATTCTCGACGGGATGATACGCCGGGCGACGGGCGGCGCCTCGACGCTGTTTTCCACAACGGGGCGTCTGTGCTCGCGGTTCGACCACGCCGCGTTCTCCCGCGCCGAATTCAAGGCCTGTCTTGAAGAGGGCACCGGACTTGATTTGTCGGACTTTTTCGCGCGGTACGTCGATAAGCCGTCTGTGTTGGACACGGCAGTGCTGGCGCAGACGTTTTCGTGGCTCGATTCGGCGGGGGCATTTTCGGGAAACCCGTAAGGAAAAAAAACTCACCGCAGAGACGCGGAGAACACAGAGAAGATAAAGACAACATATAGATTTGGCCGAATACGGCGGTCACATTTTTTCTCCATGCCCTCTGTGTCTCTGCGGCGATGTTTTTTATTCTCTTAGCCACGTCTTCCAAATTCCCGGTGACGAGTCCTGAATGTCAACCGCTCCCACCAGCTTCTTGTAATATTCCGCAGGACCCACGCCGCCGATGATTGCGTAGCCGTACCCCTTGAGTTTCATGTCCTGCAAAGCGGCGAAGAGCAAGGCGGTTCCCACGCCCTTGTTGCGATGTCCCGCGTCCACGCCCGTGGGCCCAAAATATCCGAGCGCCGTGGCGTCGTAGCAGGCGAAACCCGCGAGGCCGCCGCCCTTGAGCGCGATAAAACACGACACCGGCCGGTTGGAAAGCGCCATATCGGTCTCGCTCGCCCACGCCTTGTTGAATTTCGCTTGTACCCATTCGACCACGAGGTGTTTTTCGGGGCCGATTGGTTTTCGGATGACAAGGTCGCGATCGCGGGTCTTTTCAAGTATGCCGCAGTCCTCGGGCAGATTGTAAAGTTTGACGAGCATGTCGTGCATGTGGTTTTTCCTTCGGGTTGGTGACGCTTAATGGGAACAGTAAAATACATAACGTGTGGCACTTGGCAAGGGAAGAATTCCCGTCATGCGCCGGCAAGCGGACGCTGGCAGACGATGTATATTTCTCTCCGACGGAGTCATGTTACTTCCCAGGTGAGTTTTTATGGACGCGCCGAAGATCGAACCAAGCATGCAGGATTCGAAACCGGACCCCCAGGTACAACCCGATTTTTCCGTGCCTGAGGGAGAGAGGAGACGGGACAATCACGGCCGCCGGTTCGGCAGGAATGCCGTGGCCGTAACCATCGTCGTCATCGTCGCGTTGTTTTTGTACACCATCCGCATTTTTTTCGTCCCCATCATTCTTGCCGGCACCTTCACGGTGCTGTTCTATCCCCTGTACCGCTGGATGTTGAAGGTCCTGCGAGGCAACCGGGTGATAAGCTCGCTACTGTGCTGTTTTGTCCTGGTGCTGGGGGTTCTGCTTCCGCTGTATGGGGGGGTGGTTGTAGTGGGCAACCAAGCCGTAGATTTAGTGCGAGAATCCGGACCGCAGGTACGCCAAGTGGTCCACGATTTTACCAACGGGGTCCTGCAGGTGCCGCAGATCGCCGGACTGGCCGAACGGCTTAAGCTTGTGCAGATGGACTGGAAGACGCCGCTTAACAATTCGCTCGCATCATTTGGCGCCGCCATGACGCAGGTGATAGCCCGTACATCGGCGGGGCTGTTCGAACTCGTTTTTGTTCTTGTCACCATGCTGTTCATCATGTTCTACCTTTTCGTGGACGGCGAACGCATTGTCCGTAGGTTCCGGCGGATCAGCCCGCTGCCGCACCGGTACGAGGACGTGATGTTCAAGCGTTTCGTGCTGGTGTCGCGCGCCACCGTTCGCGGGACTCTTGTCGTAGGTCTTATACAGGGAACGCTCGGCGGGCTCACGCTGCTCGTGTTCGGCGTCAAGTCGTGGGTGGTGTGGGGAATGGTGATGGTGATCATGGCCATCCTGCCTCTGATGGGAACGTGGATGGTGCTCGTGCCGGCGGGTATAGTCCGGATGATGCTTGGGCATCCTTGGCAGGGCATGGGAATCATCATTGTCGGCGTGGTCGTGGTTTCCTTCATCGACAACATCATCCGGCCGCGGGTGGTGGGCCAGGACGCGAAACTGCACGACCTGCTCGTGTTCTTCTCCACCATCGGCGGCATTGCCGTGTTCGGCCCCATGGGATTTATCGTGGGGCCGGTTATTGCCGCCTTGTTCGTGGCGATGGTGGAGATTTACGGATATGAATTCGGGCGCCACGCGCACGAGGAACGGCTCGCATCGGAGGCCGCTCCGCTCCGGGATGGGTGATACGGTTTCGCGCGACGCCCGTTACCTGACGATTGCGACCTTTCTGTCAATAATCCTTTTTTTTCCGACCTTCGCTACCAACATATAAATCCCGGGTCCAGCCAGGGAGCCGAGGGACAGCGACTTTGCCCCATCAATATTTTCTTCCCTGAAAATCATTTTTCCCGAAAGGGAATACACAACGACCGACAGACCGATCGAGGCAAGGTCCGGCGGAAGCGCAACGGGAAAACGTCCGGCGCCGGGGATTTCAATCTGGAGCGTTGCCTTGTTTCGCCCGGGTTCTTCTCGCACGGTCCCCGAGCAGCACTCGGAAAGGACAACAAGAACGCTGTCGAACAGATCGGGATTCGTTTCGCTCCGGGCGATCACATAGGTTCGGCCCGCGAGGCCGACACGGGACAGCTTTCCCTCGCCGTACAATGAATTGCCGCCAGTTACCTTCACAATCGTGGTGTCCCTGCTTACCCATACGATTGAATCGGAAAATTTGATGAAGTTGCCGTATGTATCCCGGAGGACCGCGTAGACGGAGCGGAAAGCCTCGGTGACGCCGAGCGTCACCTGTTCCGCGCGGTGCACCTGGTTCCGGTAATGATGCTCTGCGGTTGAGTCCGGCTCGATATACATGAATTCCCTTGGAGCCGGCAGCATGGTTATGGCCACGGAGTCGGACACCCTGACGCCGTTGGTGTCGAGCGAAGCAATCACCCGCACCGTCTGATACGCTTTTAGTCCGGTGAACGTCACCATATATCCGGCGTATCCGTCAAGAACACCGGAGCCGGTGATTCCCGTCATATCCTCTATTTTCCACGTAACCGGTACGTCGGGCCGCTCGTAGCCGCCAAGCCAGCCAAAACCGGCAAAGACCTTCACCGCAAGCGAAACCGTCCCACCAACGGTGTCAAACCACTGCGGCGGATACGGTTTGTTTGAATCTGATGGCGGCCCCGCCGCTGGGTACAGGACCATGTGAATTGGTATGTCGCCTTGTGGAATTATTATGACTATCGTATCGCCGAGTTGCCGGCCGCCTTCGCCCCACGCTATGAATAATTTTCCCGTCGACGGGGCTAGAGGATTGAAGGTCCACGAACAAGAGGCTTGGGGGGCGGTGTTGTTAAACGACAGTCCGCCGCTATTACTCCACGTCACGCGGAGGGAATCCCATGTTCCGCCGCCGTCCGAGCGCAGGCCGCGCGCCGAAAGCGTGGTGTCTTGATCCGTTCGCATTCTCAACGTGTCTATCGGCACATCCCCTCGTACGACAATCCGGATTTGCGAATAGGTAATGTTTGTGAGAATCACCTGCGTCGAGTCTTTGAACGGGGCTTGTGTCGCGACCACATAGGTTGACGTGCCGACGGCGGGCTGCCGCGCGATTTCGCCTTCGCCGAGGCCGGCGCGGCGGGCTGCGGCGGTCACAATGGAAGTATCGCGGCTTGTCCACACGGCCGCTGTTGCATAACCGGCAAAATTTCCGTATTCATCGCGTAATACGGCATACACGCTGTCCTTGGCCGACGGCGGCGGAAACGTTAGCGAGCCGAGCCGGTTGTCGGCGTTGGGGCTTGTGGCGGAGTCGGGACTTGCTTCTATCGACAGATGGTGAGGGGGGCCGGGTTTGACAAATACTTTTTGCGAGTCAACAAGTACGCGGAAGGGATTCGTAGGATTGTAGAACGTTCCGGTTATTGAGTACGGTTTGTATGCGTCCACGGCATGAAAAACGATGCCGGCCCCTTGTGGCTTACTGATGAAACTTCTGGTGCCCTCAGGGGAGAGCGTCCAGTGTATGAGGCTGTCGTATTCGGGATGGAGGCCTCCGGTGTCGTCGACGATAGTGGGAGCTATCAAAAGAGAATCGCCCGCCGAAACCGTGTCGACAACCGGCGGGATATACGAATAACGAACCTGCGCTGGCGCAACAAGAGCCGACGCAAGAAGGAGGTATGCAACGAAAGGCGTTTTTCCTGTTTTAAGCGTCATAAAAGTAATCCTTCGGATACGCCGTTCCGGGGGCGTGGCCTTAATGGCAAAAGCTGGTTTCCGCCGCGTGGAAGTTCTCTGTTGCCGTTTTTTTCGCGTTCGGACGGAATGGCTGTTTTCTAAAAGGTCGTTGAATCGAAGAGGAAGGTTCAATCCGCACGGCGGAATACTGCTGTCCCGGCGCGACCTGCGCCGCGGACAAAACCGCGAGAAAGCCGACAATCGCTTTTTTGCGTTGTTGTTTTTGACGGATATTTTCAGGGGGGCTACGGTAAAGTAGTTTTACCTATATGCTTGCTTGGCCGAAAAAAATCCCTGCCGGTTGAAACAAACGTATGAGAAATTCCAAGGTGCCGCGACAGGGATGCAAGACTCTTCCGAGGGTCAATTTTTCTATGCAGTTGGTTAAAAACATTCTCGTACCTCCGAAGCTCTCATATCAGGCGATTTGCTTCCTCGCCGTTTATTTCTTATCTTGCGAACATTTTGAATCTTCCACGTCGGCGCCGGAACCCGATGTCCCGGGCATGGCCCTTATCCGCGCTTCGGGAAAAGCCATCCTCCTGGGCGCAGACGACGCCGTTGCCGGGGCGGAAGAAAAACCGGTGCAGCAGGTTTCCTTCACCTACGATTACCGGATCGATTCGACCGAAGTGTCCAGGCAGGAGTACGAAGACGTCACCGGAAGCCTGCCGACCGGTGATTCTTCTTCCGGGGATGCCCGCAGTCTCCCGGTGCGGTTTGTCACGTGGTTCGACGCGGTGCTGTATTGCAACGCAAAAAGCAAACTCGATGGGCTGGATACCGTGTACGTGTATTCCGGGCCGCCTATAAAAGAATCGGGCGCGGTTGTCGCTCTGACCGGCATTACGATCAGCTACGACAGGGCCGGATACCGCCTGCCCACGGAAGCCGAATGGGAATACGCCGCCCGCGAAGGGAAATCCGCCCTCCCGTTTGCCCACCTTTCCGACAGCGCAGCCGTTCAATCATACGCGTGGTATTCGGCAAATGCCGGCAATTCGGTGCATCCCGTCGCGGAGAAAATCCCGAACGCTTTCGGCTTATACGACATGGCCGGGAATGTTTTCGAATGGACTGCCGACTGGAAGCAGTTCTACACGGGTGTCCCCGTTGTCAATTCAATCGGCGGCAGGGTTCCCAATTCGCAGTATGAACGGGCCGTCAAGGGCGGTTCGTATCTGCACGGAGCGGCGTATCTCAGGCCGTCGCGTCGCAGCGCCACCTACCCCGTCTCGCAGTCGCTCGCCCTGGGCCATATGGGTTTCCGCTGCGCGCGCGGAATAATTCCAAATCCACAGTATCTTACGCAAACGGACTCCGTTGCGACAAATCGGACGATCCTGTTGACGAGCAGCGCGACGGACTTTGTTTCCGCCCACGGTGCGCGGGTGGTGTTCGTGAACGTGTCGCGGAATCTTGCTACCCTGTGCTTTATCGATTTCGCATCGGCCTTTCCCGCCATCTACGAATTCAAGGAGTTCACCGCTACGCAAGCTCCCGCCATCTCGCCGGACGGCAGGCATGTCGCTTTTTCGACCGTCGGGGAAGGCATGAGTTCGGCTTCGGAAACGTATGTCCGCAGCCTCGATTCGCTGACACAAGCACCGCAGCTGCTTCCGTTGGCAAACGCCTGCCTTCCCCGATGGTGGGTCAACCCCGCGTCGCTCGACACGTTCCTGATTTACACCACCAGCGCGGCCGACAACACGTCGGCCGGCTGGACGTCCGCAAAAACCATGATGGTGAAGATGTCCGGTTCTCAGACGGCGGGCACGCCGGCCACCGTATGCGGCAACGGCGCATACCACGGCGGACGCTCAGCCGACGGCAGATACCTGTTCACCGGCAGAAGCAAATTATTCGTATACGATACGGCGGGCGGCACAAGCACGCAGCTTTTCACCGCCGCCTTTAACGGGAAAGGAACCGACGGCTCGGATCAAGTATGCAACGTCTCGGCATCGCCATCCCTCGCTTCCCCCGCCCGTTGCCTCTTCCTCGACTTCGGCGCGCCACGCGGAAGCAGCATAACCGGCGGTAGTTACGTCATCCACGAATATCTTTTCATTTCCGATGTCTCGGGCCGGGTCACGTGGTACTGCCGCGCGCCGCAACCCGAGATTTCCTGGGATTTTCCGGAATGGTCGAATGCGGACGGATATGCAATAGCGTGCTGCCACAACCAGGTAGACGACCCCCATGCCGTTTACCTTGTCGATCTTGAAAAGAAGACCTCGTTAAAAATCGTCGAAGGGACCTTTCTGCGGGATCCCGGCCTGTGGATAGATCGGCCGTCTCTTCCCGCAAACCCCGATTCCCTGAGCCTTGACAGTCTGGGATGGTACAACGATCCGACCGGCGGCTACGGACAGGGCCAGGATTACTTTGCCAATCGCATGCATTTCTTCTGGCGGAAATGCAGCGACATGGAGATTGTGTTCGTGGGAAGCTCGCATACGGGTTATGGAATCGATCCGAAATCCTTTTCGGTGCCGGCGTACAACATGGGATTCCCCGAATGCATGCTCAGCACGGTTCTTACCGTGCTGAACGATTATGTGATGAACCATTGCCCGAAACTCGCCCTGGTCGGCATGGACATTTTGCCGGGCGGACTGGTCGGTTGGGGAACCGCCGACGACTATTCATGGAACCAGAACATCTACAACAGCAAAGGATATGCGTACGACCGGCAGCACGGCTTCTGGCGCGACGGCACGCCCGCAAACTTGGAGGCGTTGGCAAGCACGGCGCCGTATCCGCGTATCGACTTCTTCGATACCCTGGGCATGTATCATCCGGCCCCCAGCGGATGGGGCGGCGACCCGCCCGACATCCAGTTTGCGGAGTACAACAGCACTTGGACCACTGAGGACAGCAGGTATCTGGAGAATTTCGCCATGCTCCGCGACGCCATCGTCGCCCTCAACGACAGGAAGGTCCATTGCCTGCTGTATCTGACGCCCGAAAGTCCATATTATAAGAACACGCCGTATTACACCCGCTATGGCCCAACGTGGGAAATGGGCCGTCAGGTGGTGGCCCAGTTCAAGGCGCTGGCCGACAGCCTGGAATACTGCCATTTCTACGACGCCTACAATGAAGGCGACCACGATTACACCGATGCAGACGCGTACGACTGGGATCACCTCAGCGCAAGCGGCGCAAGGAAATTCAGTGCGCGCGTCGACTCGGTTGTCAAGGCCATCCTGAACCGATAGGCAAGGATGGAAGAAAAGCTTGGCCCTAAACGACATTGCCTCCGTCAAGACCCGCGCCTAAAAATCCGGCCTTTTTCAAGCATGGCATTCGACACCGCTGAACCATATACCGGGCTTTGGCGACTATTTGGTATGGACTGGTGCGGGCCAGGTGGCGCATCGTGTGAAGCGGCAGGTTCTGGATCAAATAACAACGGCTTAAAAACGGCAGGAAAGCCTTCATTATACACCAAAAAGTTTTTTAATTGTTGAGGTGCCTGACGCCTCAGGGAGACGCGTATGAGGCTCCTATCTCAAAGTTTTCTGATTTTTGTGCTGTCGATCCCGGCAGCGGGGGCGCAGGATTTTGCATGGACAAAATCATTCCGAATCGGCAGCATCCATGCCCCCGAAAATCTTCTCATGCTGGCGACAGGCGATTCCTGCATATTTGTAGGCGGCTCTCTTGCCGACAGCGCTTTTCTCATGAAACTCCGCACGAACGGCGATTCGGTCTGGAGAAAGAACTATGCATACAGTGGCCAGAAAACCCTGAATGCCCTTAAATCATCCGGAAATGAGTATCGCTGTCTGTTCGGCGACAAACTGGTGAAAGTCGATTCCCAAGGATCGGTTGTCCGTACCATTCCGGTGTCCCTGGACGGACCGGCAAGCTCCACATTCTACGATGTTACGGAGTCACGGAACGGCGATTTTTATTTCCTGGGAACCCTCCTTCCAACGCTTTTATACCGCATCGATTCATCACGGAACGGCGTTCTTTATTTCCTGAAGAACGATCATCAAACGCTTTTATACTGCACCGATTCATCGGGGAACCATCGCTGGCATAAGCAGTACCCCATGTGCTACCGGGATACACTCCATTGTCCGGGTAACTATCAGCGTTCGGTTGGAAAAATGATTTCTCCGCAGCAGGGCGGGTTTTCTATATACGGCACGACCGTCTATGATGACACCGGTGATGTTTCCGAACCATGGTTCGGTCTGATAGACTCCGCGGGAAATATCACCGCAATGGAATATTCGTTGCTGGCGACGCTGGGATGCGTCTTGCCGACCGGAGGAGAGTCTTTTGTCCATGCTTACTACGGGGCCCTGCAGCAACGCGTGGAGGGTATGTTTGTGGAAAAGCGGACAATCGGCTCCCAAACCCCGTTGTGGAGATGTTTTTTTCCCGTTTCATTGCCGTATTTCTGCCCTGAAACTTGGATGGCAACGAGAAGCGGCGTGGGGTTCACCGTCCACACGTGGTCCTTTGACCGGTCGTATAACTACAGTGTCGTCCTGATGACGGACTCCGTCGGCGACAGCTTCCACTTATGGCGGTTCGATTCGGCATGGGTCACGAGGTCGGTGCAGGCGCGCGACGGCAGCGTGATCGTCGCTTGGGCTTCCGATTCGACAGCATCGTCACCCGCGCTTCTGCATGTCGCCAAGCTTGTGGAAATCGGTGGGACAAGGACGCCGTCCCGCGGTGCATCAACCTTCACACCGGCGAAACGTAAAGGCGTTCCGGTGGCGTTTTATACTGCATCAGGAAGGCTTGTTCGCGTGGCCGCAAGGAACGATGGGAAAAATATCGCCCTGGAGTTGAAACGCATGCCTGCCGGTGTCTATATCGTTGTGAACAGCGACGGTTCAGCATGCCGCAAAATGATAGTTCAGCGGAGATTTTAGTGGAAGACGAATCCGGCGCCGCCGTGCGGCGGAAAACGGGCAAGAGAAGGTGTTCGAGTCGCTTGCTCGATAAGTTCACGATAGGCCCCGAGATCGCGGCGAACATGCGGCGGGTAGCGGCTTGCGGGGTTCAATATACGGTATTACCGGCTGGTATTCCAATACGTCGGGGAACAAAGTGACGACAAGCGAGGCATGCGCAGGGAGCGACGGCATACGCAGTTTCCGGAAGCGCTGAATCCCCGCCACTCATTTACGTCAAGAGCCGTGAGCTGGGAATTGTTTGCGTTTGCCAAGGACGTCCGGAAATACCTATATTACTACAGGAAGCCGGAATACCTGGTGGCGGCAAGGTGTGGAAAAACCGCGTGAGAATGAACCTCTAGCAAGAATTTTTCTTGTCATCCCACTCGGCGGCAAAAAATCAAGATTCTTATCAATAATACTCCATGATAAAAAACAATCGCGGCAATTGGATTTCAAGGAGGAACCATGAGCTTAAGAAAACTGGTTCTCGGTTTTTTCGTTCTGGCATGTCCGATTCTGCCGGCCGCCATAGTGCGTGGAGAACCCGGCCCAATCGCTTACTGGTCGTTTGACTCCGTTGAGGACAATAGTTACTCGGACATCACCGGCCATGGCTATAATGCGGTTTCCGCCGGGTCTGGGCTAAGTCTTGTTTCTGGTGTGAAAGGCAATGCGATCAATTGTCCCCAAAGCGGCTACGATTTATACGCAGTCAATTCGAAAGACAGTTTTGCCGTGCAGAGCGTAACAGTGGAGGCTTGGTATTATGCAACGTCGCTTTCAACATCAAAACTTGCAACCATTTACGAACTTTCGTACCTTCAATCGGGAATCCACAACGGATACAATCTGTTTATCAATCCGACAGGAATTCCCTATTTCGTTATTGCATCAGGAGGCACATGGGTTCAATGTGCATCCCCGATTGCCATTGCCGCCGGCAGATGGTATCATATCGTTGGTTCGTATGATAAAAGTTATTTGAGACTTTATGTGAACGGGGAGCTAGAAGGAACCGTGTCCCGTACGGGTAGTATCACGTATCCAGTGGGACAGGATGCAAGGATCGGCTGCCAGAAGTTAATCGGCGGAACGATACAACAATTTGCCAACGGCAGAATCGATGAATTACGATTATACAACTACGCGCTGAGTCCGGACTCCATCCGAGCCCACTTCCTCCGTGAAGCTCCCTCCGCCGTAATTCTTATTCCATGCGTTCCCAACCCCACGTATGAACGGAAGCCGACGTTCCGCTGGTATTCAAAAAGCTCGATTTCGGTCTATCGATTTCAACTATCGAGCAGTCAGTCTTTTTCAAACATGATAGTTTCAGTGCCGCAAACAGACACCTTTTTCACGCCTTCGGCAAACCTTGCCTTCGGCACGGTTTTCTGGCGTGTTTCAAACGATGCCGATACCTCATTGTGGGCGAATATTTCTTCGTTGACAATCCAGGATACCACCGTACCGATCCTTATGCCTTACCTGCCGGATCCTACGAGGAACCGTAGGCCTACGCTTACGTGGCATCACGTGACAAGCGCGACTTCGTATACGATTCAGATCAATACCACTTCGTCTTTTGTTTCGCCTTTCGTTTCAACTTTGGTATCCGATACGTTTTATACGCTTGGATCAAATCTTCCTGTCGGCAGAATATTCTGGCACGTTAAATCAAACCTCGGAGATCAGTATTCTCTTCCGGACACTTTTCAGGTTCTCAACGATTCGATTCCGGTTCTCATCCCCGTCTATCCCGACACTCAATCCATTAGAAAGCCACTTCTGAGATGGTATTCGGGAACCGGCGCCACGTCATATCGCCTACAGATTGATACCGTTGGTGATTTTTCAAATCCCTACGTTTCCCTTCCGGTGACCGACACGGTTTATACGCCATCGGTCGACCTTCCGCATGGGAAAATTTTCTGGAGAGTGAGCACAAATTCCAATCCCAACCTTTATTCTCCCGCCGATACTTTTTGGATTATAAATACCCTATCTGCCCAGATGCGTTCTTCCCGTGCATCCTCCAACGGCGTGGTGTTGTTTTCCACCCGGCAGAGGGACAATGTTCGTATCGGATATACGCTTGAACAGCCAAGCGCCGTCTCCCTTCGCGTTTTTTCAATAACCGGGCAATGCGTTGCTACGCTTGTAAGGGATGCGCGTGCCGCCGCAGGTACGCATTCGGTGGAGTGGAAGACACTTGACAACCAGGGAAAACCACTGCCAAACGGCAGTTACATTCTCGTTTGCCGTCAGGATGAAAAGCTGGCTACCGGAATCATACTTTTGACACGATGAGGTTTTCGATGGTTATCGGGATAAAAAGCCCTGATTTGTTGAGGGATGAATTCCTGGGCGGCGCAATGTTATTGGACCTCACGGAAAAACGCAAGGAAAAGAGCGACGCGCTCGGAAGGTCATGAATCAGTCACACTCGTCATGCGGCGGTACTTGAGTCAGGTGAATTATGACGCGAGGCGGTTTTCTTGGCTCGGGAAGTAAAACATCAACCCCGCATCAATTCCCACGCTTTGATTTTCCTTCCAATCGCCCCCTCTACCTTTCCGGAATTCAAATGCACGTTTCCTATCCTGGGAGGGCCATCCACATCGTCCGCGCGTGACCACCTCTTCAGGGTTTCCTTTTTATAGTTCCCTTTGTCGAGAATCCGTCTTCCGATTTCGTATAAACTTGTCGCCTCCGGCCCGCCGAGGTGAAAAAGTCCACGGCTTTCCTTGAACAGCAGCTCCACTACGATTTCGGCGAGCTCGTCGCAGTCGATACAACTCCGGTATTCGTCGTGGAAGAGCGACATGGGGAGGCCGCGCTTGAGTCTTCCCTCGATGAAATCCACGGCGCCTTTTTCGCCTTGTATCGAATCGCCCATGGGAAGGCCGATTCGTACGATGCACCATCGGGGAGCCCGCTTGATTTCCTGTTCGGCAAGGACATACGTCGTCCCTACCACGCTTACGGGATCGGGGGTGGCCGCTTCCGTGTACCCGCCTTCGGGCGGATTGCGGCCCGAGAACACGAGATCGGCGCTCAGGTACAAGATATGGCACGACGGTGAAAAGACATCCACGATGTTTTTAGCGCCGCCAACAGTTATATCGTGCGCGTATTCCGGCCGTTCCTCGCAGATATCAAGGTCGCACACGCCGGCGGCGTGAAGCACATGCGTGGGACGGAACGAATCGCCGATTTGTTTCAAGCCGTTCGCATCCGTCATGCAGAGCGACGTCACGGCGTCGTCACAAGGAATTTTCATCCGAGGGGGACGGATGCCGAACAAATTGATCGAAGGAACAAGGGTCTTTAGTTTTTTATAAATCGGCCAGCCGTGAATTGATGTGACACCGGTGACGAGGATGCGGGGGGGTGAGTTTTTTGTAAGGGAAGCCACACAGTGAACCACGGTTATGTATGGTGAACGGGCTTTTAAAATCGGTCGTCGGCGTTGGCGGTCAGTAAGATACCTTGCGGAAGACGCTCCGTCCAGAAGATCGCCGAGGATTTAGAGCGCCCGAATAGGCGCGGCTGGACAGCGGAGGATAGGAGGCGCTCGTCTCACTCGAAATCGGAAAGTTCTTTACGTCGAGATGGATTTTCCGGAAGTATCGGGTTATAACCGGGGCATCCGCGGACGGACGCCCCTTGTTCAGGCAAAACGGGGTATGCGGTAGTACCGACGTTTCCTCTGGATGGGCGGCCTTGCCGCGGCCGCCGGTTCGGCTTCGACCCGGCCGGGAACCGTAAACCCGGGATAGCGCCGTACCTCGAGCCGTTTGCCGGTCAGATGTTCTATTTTTCTGACATAGCCCTGTTCCTCGACCGAGACGAACGTCACCGCGGTTCCTTTGGCCTCTGCGCGGCCCGTCCTTCCGATGCGATGGATGTAATCCTCGGGGAACGCGGGCGTGTCGTAGTTGACAACGTGCGAAATGCCGTCGACGTCGATGCCGCGGGCGGCCAGGTCGGTGGCGACGAGCACCTTGAATTCCCCCCGTTTGAACCCGTCGAGCGTGCGCCTGCGCTGGTTCTGCGAACGGTTCGAATGGATTGCCGCGGATCTGATGCCGTTCCGCTCCAGCCGCCTGGAAATTTTGTCGGCTCCGTGCTTCGTGCGCGAGAACACGAGCATGGGCCCGACATTCTCGTTTGCGAGGATATGCATGAGAAGGTCCATCTTGGTCGGCTGTGGCACCGAATAGAAAAGCTGTTCCACCGTTGTAACGGGTGCGCTGGGGTCTCCAACCTCGACGCAATGGGGATTGACAAGGATTTCGGCGACCAGACGCCGGATGTCGCGGGACATTGTCGCGGAAAAAAGGAGCGTCTGCCGCTGGCGCGGGACCTGGGCGATGATGGCTCGCACCGCCTGGATGAACCCCATGTCGTACATCCTGTCCGCTTCGTCGAGAACGAGTATTTCGACGTGGGTGAGGTCGATGGTCCGGCGTTCGCAATGGTCAAGCAACCTGCCGGGCGTGGCGACGATAATGTCCGCGCCCTGGCGCAGGCACTTGAACTGGCGCTCGATGTCGACGCCGCCGTAGATGGAAACCGGACGGATTCCCGAATACCTGCCATAGGTACGGATTGAATCCTCAATCTGTTGGCAAAGCTCGCGCGTGGGCGTCAAAATGAGCGCCCTTGGAAAATGGCCCGTGCGGCCCGATTGGTGGGGCCGGACAAGCCGCTGGAGAGTGGGCAGCACGAAGGCTGCGGTCTTGCCGGTGCCTGTGGGCGCACAGCCGATGATGTCCCTGCCCTCGAGGGCGAGAGGGATCGCTTTCTTTTGGATTTCGGTGGGCGAAGCGTACCCGGCCGCGGAAACGCTCCGCAGCATTGTATCGGATAGACCGATAGCTGAAAAACTCATAACCTTCCTTTGCGGGAAATATGATGTGGTGACGCGCTATTTCTGATGGAGACGAGCAGGAGGTAAAAACAAGAGAGGTGGTATCTCGAAAAAACCTTCGCCGGAAATCATCGGAGTGCGGGTCTGATGTACCGTTCCCTTTTGTTAAAAAGAGCAAACGGGTTCTGCATTCGCAGACGTTCAATATAACATGCGCCGTTGCGTTTGTATAGAAAATAATGAAAAGATTCGTTCCAACGGCATTTGCGATGGTCAATATCCGTATGCGCGGCACCTTCCGGTTTGGCAAGGGCGGGTAGCAATATGTTCTTACTCGAAGATGTGGCGGGTTCGGTGCAGGCGCTCGCCACGAACGGCGTTTCCATTGAGAGCTCGCAGCTCACACTCTTACTCCAGCGCCTTCCCCCATGCTTCACCAAAGATAAATTCCGTTTGCGGTCTCCGCGTACGCGGCCCAGTTTCCCGTGAAGCAAGATCGGGCGGAAGCGTTGATGGATCGGCGGGATATCCCATGGCGATGGCGGTGAGGGGAACGATGTTCCGCGGGACGTTGAATTCTTCGATTGTTTTACGGGCATCAAAGCCCGCCATCTGGTGGACGAACACCCCTTCCGCTACGGCCTGGAACGTCAGGTGCGCAACCGACTGTCCGCAATCGTAGGCGAACCAGGAGTTCCGGGTGACGCCGTCGGCCGACAACTCCCTCCCGCATACGATGGAGAGCACGGAGGCAAACCGCGCCCACCGCTGGTTCTTCTCCGTCAAAATCGAAAGAATGCGTTCGAACGCAGTCCCGATGTTCCTGATGCCGACGAGAAAAGACCATTCCTGCTCATTGCTTCGCGACGGCGACCAGCGCGCGGCCTCGAAGATTGTTCTGAGGGAGGACAGGTCTATAGGCTTGTCGAGAAACGCGCGAGGGCTGTAGCGGTCTTTAAGAAACGGGTGGATGTCGAAATCGGTTTTCGCCGGGTTGCCCATAGCCCAATTTCCTCCGGAAAAAGACTCACCACAGAGGCACAAAAATCACAGAGAGACGAAATACAAAAATGGTTTTCTCTGTGCCTCTGTGGTGAGTTTGTTTTTGGGTCTCCTTCAGGCGACTATTTTTTTGATGTATTCCGGCAGCAAGAACGCCCCGCGGTGAATGTCGGGATTGTAGTACTGGCACCGCTTCGCCACGGAGCTATACCGTTTTTCGTTGAAAGAATCTATGGATGCCCCGTCCTTGGCGCACATGACGAAACTGCAGATTCCCTCGGGGAACGAAGGTATTGCGCAGGTGTACAAGCGGAACGTCTTGAAGAGCGACGAGATGGTGGCAACCGTGGACCGGAGATATTCGCCCCGGACGGTGGGCGAATCGGTCTGGAACACGGCTATTCCGCTTTTGTCAAGACGTTCGTACACCAGCCGGTAGAAGTCGGCGGTCTCCAGCGACTGCACCGGCCCGCCCGGATCGTACGAGTCGACGAGGATCACGTCGAACGAGTCCTTGCTTTTCTTGAGAAAGGCGCAGCCTTCTGCGAACTCGACGCGGCTGCGTTTGTCGGAAAACGGCTTGGCCAGCGAAGGAAAATGCGCGGCCACGGCCTCGCGCACCATTTTGTCTATTTCTACCACGAGCGCGGATTCCACGTCCTTGTACTTGAGTACCTCGCGGAGCACTCCGCCGTCGCCGCCGCCGATGACGCATACGCGGCGGGGATCGGCGTGCATGTTCATGGCCGGGTGGGTGATTGATTCGTGGTAGATGTATTCGTCACGCTCGGTGAGCACGATGTTGTCGCCGAGCACAAGCACCTTGCCGAAGGCGTAGGTATGGAATACCTCGATTTTCTGGAACGGGCTCGCGCCGTAATACAGCGCGTGCTTGGCGCGGAGCGTGAATCCGGAGAGGCCGTTCACAAGGTTTTCGAGCCAGAGCGCCGCGTTGCTGCCGGTTTCGTAGCGGGGGGAGGTTTCCATGGTTTATTCCTTTTAATTGATAAGATTCACCGCAGAGACGCAGAGAATTAAAGTAGGTCTATTATTTGTCTTCTCTGCGCTCTCTGCGGTGAGTGTTTTTATCATTCAATAACGATTATCTTCGCCTTCGGGAAGCCGTTGAACGTGGTCGCGCTCGCCGTGGTGTACGCCCCCATTGAATCGAACAGGATCACGTCGCCTATTTCGAGCTGCGGCAGTGCGATGTTCTCGTACAGGACGTCAATGGAGTCGCACGTGGGACCGGCGATAACCGAGTTGAACGTCTCGCCCGAGCGGGGCAGCAGCAGCGGATAGTCGGCATGGTCGAACACCTTGCCCGAAAACGAGCCGTACAGCCCTTCGTCAAGATAATACCACCACACCCCGCTTCGCAAGGACTTGCCCATGACCCGTGCCGCGAGCACCATGCACGGCCCGGAAAGCACCCGGCCGGGCTCGGCGATGATGCGGTAGTTTGTAAAGTAGCGTTCCAGGTATTCGTTGATGGGCTGGCAGAACCGCTGGATGGGCAGCACTGGGTTCAGGTAGTTGATGGGAAACCCGCCGCCGATGTCGATGATGCTCAACACGATGCCGCTCAGCGCCGCCTTGCGGCAGATGTCGCGGCAGAAGTCGAGCGCTTCGATGTACTTGAGCGGGTTTTCGTTCTGCGAGCCGGCGTGGAAGCTGATGCCCGCGACGCACAGCCCCATGCCGTGCGCTTTTTCTATCAGGGAAAACGTCTGCGTGGGCGCGCAGCCGAACTTGTGCGACAGGTTTACCATGCATGTCGGGTTCTGGACGCTCATCCGTATCAGGAGTTTAGCGCGTTCTTTGTACGGCAGGAACTTTGGGAGTTCGAACTCGTTGTCGACCACGAATAGCGAGACGCCGAAATCAAGCGCGTAGCGGATGTCCGAGTCGCGTTTGATGGGATGGGTGTGCAGGCATTTGTCGGCGCCCACTCCGCACTGCTTCACGATGTCTATCTCGCCGTTGGTGCAGATGTCGAAGGAGCTTCCCTCCTGCTTCAAGATGTCGATGATCTCCGGCTGGGCGTTCGATTTGACTGCGTAGAAAAGTTCTACGCCGGGAAGCGCGTAGGCGAGGGCTCGGTAGCTTTCGCGGAGCCTGCTCTGGGAGAGAAAAAGGGACGGGGTGCCGTGGACCGAAACGAGCTTGTGAAGATTTGTAACATCCATAGGGCAGATGCCCTGCCGCGCTCCTTCCGGGAAAAGTGTCCTAAAAAGGATATCAAATATACCTTAGGTTATGTCGGCGGTACAGTTATAATACTATGAGGAAGAGGGGGATGGCCGCACGAATGCGGTTCGCGGAAAAACGTCCCTGCCTCGGCTTCGGGGATTTATTCGTGGGCGATCTCGTCGGGAATATCCGGATGGCGGTCGGTGAGGATTCTGGCGCGCGTTTTGAGCAGCCTGTCGAGCAGCGGCCATGACGCCTGCGCGGCCTCGTGGATGCGACCCGTATAGTATCGGAGGTTCTTTATTCGGTAGCGGGAGAGCCTTTCATCCACGCGTCTGCGTGTAATTGCGGCCATATCGGATCCGTCCGACGACACCGAAATCGACCACAGGGTGGCATACATGTGGATGTAGCAGTACAGCGGCCTCACGTGGGTAAACACCGAGCGCAGCGTGCTCTGGATGCAGGCAAACGTGCGCGGCCGGGTCACGGGCGATTCGGTGTGCATTACGAACACGCCCCTGGAATCCGCGAACGAGCGCTTTACCGCCTGGAAAAAATCGCGGGTGTACAGGAGCCGCGCCGGCCCGAACGGATCGGTCATGTCCATAATCACCATGTCGAAGCTTCGGGGGTGGCGTTCCACGAAATCGCGTCCGTCGCGGATGTGGATATGCACGCGCGGGTCGGCGAACGCGCCCCGGTGCACCGAGGGAAGATATTTCCGCGAGAACGCGATGACGCCTTCGTCAAGTTCGGCGAGATCCACCGAGTTCACGCACGGATACTTGAGCACTTCCCGTATGACGCCGCCGTCGCCGGCGCCTATTACCAGTACGCGCGACGGCCGAGGGTGCGTGCACATCGCCGGGTGCACCATGGGTTCGTGGTAATAACACTCGCCTTTCTGCGCCGCCTGGGTGATGCCGTCGAGGATGAGCACGCGCCCGAATTCGTTGGTGTCGACGAGTTCTATCGTCTGGTATTTGGTGGCGCCGAAGCGCAGCCTTCGGTTGATGGAATAGAAAAACCCCATGTCGTTGTTGAGCCATTCGGTGTGCTGCGTGGCCCGGCGTGAGCGGTGAGGGAAGCGCGTATCCATGTCACACGTCGTACGGATAGATGTTCTTGCACTGGTAGATTTCGAGCATCTCGTTGCGGAGAAGGCTTGATATCTTCGACGTCGCGGAGGGGGTGAGCGACTGGTTTTCCGGCCCGAACAGGTAGTTTTCGAGCTTGAATTTCCGCGCCATCATCTTGGTGTGGAAAATGTTGTCCGAGACGATATTGATGTCGTAGGCGGTGTAGATGTCGAGGATTTCGTCGGAAAGGTAATCCTGGATCGAGGTGATGTCGTGGTCCATGTAGACCTTACGGCCGTGTACGTCGCGCGTGAACCCGCGCACCTTGTAGTCCATGAGCACGATGTCGGAGTCGAAGCTGTTGATGAGGAAATCGAGGGCGTTGAGCGGCGAGATGGTGCCGCACGTGGTGACGTCGATGTCCACCCGGAACGTGCTGATGCCCGTCACCGGGTTCGTCTCCGGGTAGGTATGCGCCGAGATGTGGCTCTTGTCAAGATGCGCCATGGTCGCCTTGGGGGCCGACTGGTGCCCTTCGTTGATGAGGACGGCGACCGACGCGCCGCGCGGCTCGTAATCCTGGCTTGACATGTTGATGATGTTGGCTTCTATGATTCTGGTCACTTCCTCGAGGATGCTCCGTATCTTCTTGGAATTGTATACCTCGTCGATGTAGTCGAGGTAGTCGTTCTGGGACGCCTTGGAGCGCGCGTAGCAGATATCGTAGATGTTGAAGGAAAGCGACTTGGTGAGGCTGTTGAACCCCTGCAGCTTGATTTTTCTGCCGCGACACCTGTTAATCATCGAGTCGACCTCCTAGCAAAAGAATTCACCGCAGAGACGCAGAGGTCGCAGAGAATATAAAAGATGAATGAATCGATAATTCCCCTTGCATTTTTTTCCATCAATTTTCCTCTCCGCGTTCTCTGCGCCTCTGCGGTGAGTTTTTCTTCAAAGTTCGTTGATGTACAGCGGTTTGTATCCGCGATACTTGCGGGAAAAATAATTGATAAGGATGACTTCGGTCTTTTTTTTCGGGGCGACGTTGACGATCATCCGATCGGAGAAAAGTCTGCTCATGTGCAGCCCGCGTCCCGAAAAATCGCGGGCGCCCTCGCCGGACAGCTGGCGTTCTATCTTGTACAACACCGTTTCGCGTGTGAGCCTGCCGGCCTCGTCCACCACCGAGATGCCGTATTTCTCGGCGTCGCAGGCGCATTCGATGTGGATGTACTCGCCCGGCGCGAGGGTCACATCCGAAAATGCCTTGTATTTTTCGGTACCGTCCGGAAACGCGGGCGCGTGGTAGACCGCGTTCGTGACGATTTCGTCGATAACAAGGCGCATGTCGCCGGCCGTCCCGAGCTTCTTTGCGAACAGCGCGACCGCGGCTTCGCGGACGTCCTTTGCCTCGCGCGAGCTGCGGATTTCAAAAACGCCGAGACGCGCGTGCGCGGGAAGCAGGTAGCGCGAAAGGCCGAAGATCTTTCCCGTGAGGAGGCCGTCTATCACCGCGTCAAGTTCGTCGAAATTGAACGGCAGCGTTTTGGGGATGATGGTGGATACGCCGCTGGCGCGCGCCGTGCGGACATAGTCGTCGACGTTCGCGGCCGTGATGAGAACCCTGCGGGCGGAGGGGTGCAATCGTTTGATTTCGGCAAGGAGCTGCGGTCCCTTCATGCCCGGCATGTTGATGTCGGAAATCACCATGTCGAAGGGGCGCCGGGCGCACAGGGCGAGAGCCGCGTCGGCGTTTGGCGCCGTCGCCGTTGTATACTTGCCCGCGAAAAAATCCACCAGCATGCCGCAGACCGACGGATCGTCGTCGACGAGGAGGATGCTGTGCATCGCGCCGGGGTTCCTCGCCGCTAAGGCACGTTTCCCGTCGTGAACGTCCACAACGGGCTTGATATTTGCGACTTCCGGTTGCTCGCGACCACCCGCCAGTAGTAGGTCGTGTTGGAGGCAAGACCGGACACGGGTACGGCCGTGGCCCGCGTGTGGGCGATATAAGAAAGGCTCAGCGGGCTTTCGCCGAAATAAACGTCGTACGCCAGCGTGTCGCCGTTGGGATCGTGCCCTGAAAAAACAAGCGATACGCTTGACGTTGTCACGCGCCCGGTGTCGAGCGGGGACACGGCGACCGGCGTGTCGGGGGGGGCGCCGAAATACAGACGGACGCGTATGGTGTCGAAATTCGATTTGCTGCCCGCCGTGGCGGTTATCGTGTCGTAGCCGGTGAACAGTGACGGATCGACGGTGTAGACGAAGGTGTCGACCACCACCGAGTCGAAGCTGCTGAAGGAACGCGACCGCGAATCGTAGAGGGTGACCCAGTGCCGGTCGACGAGCGGGTTGTCGGGATCGTGCACGCGGAACACCAGGGTAAAGGGCTGGCGCATCGTGTCGAGCCGGAGCGCGCCGTCTGCCAGCGTGTCGGCCGTGTACGATACCGAGATGGAGCACGGCCTGTCCGGCGGCACCACGAGAATGCCGGCATACAGCGTGTCGACGCTCGGGAACCGGTCCTTTACGGTCGCGATAAGCTGATGGTACCCCGTGTCTCCGGCCGCGGGCGCCCACACGAGTACGCTGTCGGTGGAATCCGCCAGCAGGGGAGCATTGATCCCCACGACGCGCGCGGAGAAGGCAAAGGGAGGTATGCCCGTTCCCTGGGCTACGTGGAGGACGGTAGTCATCGTGTCGTGACCCGCGACAAGGAAGAACGGAAAATCCTCCGCTTTTGTTTTGAATGAAACCGGCTTCGGCGGCGGGACGCCGAAGGGGAAAACGTAGAGGCTGTAGACCGCGAACTCGGGCTGGTATCCGTCGAATATCCGGATCGTGACCTGATGCAGGCCCGTGTCCGCGATTCCCGGCGTCCATGTTACGACCCCGTTCCGGTCGACCGTCGGGCCCGAAAGGGCGGGAGGGAACATGGTCGCCTGATACTCGATGGTGTCCCTGTCCGGATCAACGGCGAAAAGCGTGTCCGTATAGGGGAGGTTTGAGAGTATATACCTGGACGACGGGGTCTTCCAGAGCACCGGGAGCGAATTCCTGAATATAACCGCCGATTGGCCCGTGGAGTTTTTCTTCTTGTCGATTGCGGTGACGGATATCCCGTTGCCCGCCGGCGTATGCGCCAAAGGAACGGTGTCGTGATACCAGAAGCCCGACGAGGTGAGGGGCTTTCCGTTCACGTATACCGTATCGACGCCGGTTCCGTCGTCGACCGCCTCGATTGCCAGCGCCGCGACGGACCGGTCGGTGTACAATCCCTGCGCTGGCGAACCGTCGGCAAGTATGCTGAGGATGCGCGGGGGCGTGGAGTCCGGAGCGAGTGGGGTGTAGAACAAGAGGATGTCCCTGCTGTCGACGGTGGCGCCGGTGCGATTGTCAACGGCAACGACCCGGATCGGGTTGTCGCCCTGGGCCAAGGTGACAACCCATTCCCACAATGTTGCCGAATCGGAAATGTGCCACACCTGCGAGTCGACGCCGCCGCCTACGGAAAGGTACATCGAAAGGTTCAGTGTGTCCAGGCCGTTGTTGAGTACGCGGCCCGACACGAGATAGTTCTCGATGCTCACAATCGCGGTGTCTGCGGATGGGCTTGTCATCACTATGGCGGCTTTCTTGGCGTGCGGGATTGACGGAGAGAACGCGAGCCAGAAGGTTTTTCGCGCCGCGTTTCCATTTTGGAAATGGTCGAGCGCGTAGACGTCCAGCGCCAACGGAGCGGACGCGGGATGCAGGAAGACCCTGTCGAACATCCTGTAATACACGTCGCCCGATTTTCCGTCGAAGGGGAAACCGTTGACCGACGCGGAGTCGACGCCGGGGGCGAGGTTGTCAGTGATGCGGATCCTGAGGGAAAACAGGGAATCGCCGGTGAAAATGGTGTCGTTTCGTATGAGTGCGCCGTTGACGCACGCAATTTCCGGCTTCACCGTGTCGCGCAGGTAAAAATTGAAGGAATCCCGCGGCGACGTGTGCGTTCCGTCCCAGACCCACAGGCAGCCCCGGCCGTAGAAGAACGCGGGCGTCAGCGCGGCGGCGGTACTGCACACGGGGGATGCGTAGGTTACGCCGGCGCCCAGTGTCCAGTAATAGGTGACGTCGCGGTCGTGTACGCGAGGGGTGCGCAAAACTATCGTGTCGCGCGCGAACGCGCTGACGCTGTCCTGGTGCAGCGGCGACCTCAGGTAGACGCGCATCGTGTCGGACGTCTCGTCGCCGTTTGTGGTGTTTACCGTGGTCACGAGCGTCTGCCAGCCCGTGTCGTAGAACGACACAAGGAACGAGAATGGTTCCTGGGAAAACTGCGACGCCACGACGGTGGTCTCCGGGTTTGGCCACAACCGGTTTGCGCTCGCCGAAACCGAGAACCGTTCCACCAATTCCTTCACCGTCACGCGTACCTGCAGGCTTTCGGTGGAGAAAATCTGCAGCGTATCGCCGTCGTGCAGGCTCTGATGGACCAGGTACAGGCCCGCGTTTGCGTAATTGGTGAAGGGGTTTTGTTCGCGGGAACAGCACAACAGCGCCGCAAGGAATGCGAGCGGAATGAAAAGATATCGCGAGATACGCTTCATGGGTGTTTGCAACTTTTCCTGTACGTGTGGCTCTTTGTCATCAAAACGCCGTTTTCTGCAACCAGGCACGATGATTGCCCCGTTAAAACTTGAGCGACCAGAAAATACCCACGGCCCCAATCACCGTCACCGCGCAGCTCGTGATGAAGTTCGCCTGGTCGTTGTTGCGCCTGTTACGCGCCGCCTCCCACTTGGCGGCGGTGCCCGTCGCAAGGTTGTCCTTGCTTGTGCTCGATATGGCGGTGAAGTCACGCTGTGAGGCTGAA